>Ga0307377_10001101_pt1 | contig 35384 bp, 34 predicted proteins | sample TR3MG_FD_202535 | JGI IMG/M metagenome (GOLD analysis project Ga0307377, IMG submission 202535) | Soil microbial communities from Risofladan, Vaasa, Finland - TR-3 | ecosystem: Environmental > Terrestrial > Soil > Coastal area > Acid sulfate soil | place: Finland: Risofladan, Vaasa | collected... | reverse complement strand
GCAAGCTGGAAAGTGGACGGTGGCACGCTGAGATCGACGGGTGCGTACTAGCGCAGGGCGGCACCGAAGCCGAAGCCCTGCTCGCTGCGATTGACGCCGCCATCGTGAAGAGTAAATAGGTAAAAAGTTAAATGAGTATAAGAGTAGGTACAATAGTACGACACGAAGATGTACATGGTGTCTCTGGTAAAGGATCTGAAATAGCTGAAGTCTTTGAATCCAGCGACGGTACATGTATTATACGTTGGTTAGGTAAAAATGGTAGCACTAATATTTATGGAAGTATTAAGAATGCTATTAATGTTCATGGGCATGGAGGTAAAACTGAAATAAAATGGATATGGGAAGAATTAGAAGCTGACCCTATGGATGCTATAATTGAAAAGAAAGTAGTAGAGGCTAAAGAAAATGACACTAGCACAAATTCGTAAAGAAGTATCTAGTAATAGACTATGTTCTGATCCCGAAGGTACCTCCAATTTCGAGAGAGTATGTGGGCATATTAAACGAATGATTGATGGCGCTCTTTCTGATCCGGGCCCTGATTGGATTCACCGTACTCAAGTTATAGCACACGTTAAACGAATGAGTCGAGATGATAAATAAAAAGGATATAGTCCACTGGCTCCTTGGTAATTTTGCAGTAAGTAATAGTAGCCATAATGAATTGAGGTTCCCCTGCCCTTATTGTGGATACGATAATTTCTATTTCAATATTGATAAGAATGTAGGATATTGCCACAAGGCTAAGTGTCATAAGAAACCCTCACTTGATGATCTTATCTATCTCATCGGTTACAGTCCAGAGATGGCTGGATATATTCCTTCTATTGATAATGCAAAAGCTAAAGGGCCAGTTGAGGTGGCAATACCTAAAGGGTGTTGGTCTATTCTAGAAAGAAATGATACTTGGGCAATAGATTGTCTTCTTAATAGAGGTGTAGAACTTTCAGATATTGCTGAGTTTGATATTCAGGCTGATGATATCAGTATAGTGATCCCTGTACACGAAGGTGGAACTCTGCTAAACTATGTGAGACGATTCGTGGATCGCTCCGAACCTGCTGAAAATGGATTTACTAAGGGGAGTGCTAAAAGATATAGATATTGTCATGGAGTAAAGACTACTGACTTTCTATTTAATTGGGATATAGCATCACAATGGGATACCCTGACATTAGTTGAAAATACATTCAATGCTATATGGCTTAAAGATTTACAAATAACAACGAACTTTGGAAGCTACTTAAGTAATAAACAATGTAAACAAATACTTAGATCAAAGTGTAAAAAAGTGAATATACTTTGGGACGAAGGGGCTAACTATACTAGACCAACTAGAACCTTACAAGCACTTGGTATTCCAGCACAAGAAATTATAATCAAAGGGCAACCTGATAATTACTCTAAAAAAGAAATAAAAGAATTAATTTATGCGTAAAATTATTTATAGAGTCGATGATTTTTTTATTCAAATATATGATGGGAGTCTATGGTTAAGACATGATGGATGTGGTGGGAGACAAGGTTCCTATTCCCCTGCTGCCTCAATAATATTTAGAAAGCTTAACTCAGTTTGTGCTGATTGTTCTGAATTAGTACCAGAAAAAGTAGTAGAAAGATTTATTACATTAAAAGTATTACAAGAAAGAGGAAACGGATAGAAAATAATGCCAACAGTTCCATGTAGATCGGAAGAAGGAGGAACCCCAGGATGCAAATTAGCATTTGATTGTTCTCAAGTCCAAATCAAAGGGAAGTCCCTGAATTCGATTGAAATTTCTAGAGAACGCAGACAGCCCTATGCAGATAATGATCTAGATCATGATTATGATCTGTTTATTGTTGTTGACCGGCCCAATAGGTATGATGATTTAAAGGGCCATATTGGTTTTGATAGTAACTTTGAAAAGATTTTAGACTTTGCTAAAAAAGCAGGGTTCTCTCGCGACAAGGTTTACGTTACTTATTTAAATAAGTGCTTTTCCAAGCGCAAGCCGACGGTTCAAGAAATCAAGGCTTGTCTCCCACATATATATGATGAAATAGAACTCGCCCGACCTAAAGTTATAATGACTTTGGGCTCGGGCGTTTTGCGTTTATTCAACCTCCACAACAAGGGAGGTATCAACACTATACGTGGAAAGCATTTTAATCTCCCCCTACCAGATAATAAATCCGGGCAATCGTATTGGGTAATTCCTTCCTATGACCCTGGGTTCTTTAAGCACAATACAAATCCTCAAATAGAACAAAGAGCTATAGATGATTATCGGACGGCGCTAAAGTTAATAACCACTGGGAAAGCAGAAGTTGAAGATTATAAAGCCAGTTATATACTGGCTAAATCAGTAGAGGATGTTAGACAGATTGCAGAGAAATTAAAATTAGATAAGTTTTTTGCATTTGATACTGAGTCTCGATCCTTACCCTGGGATAGGGAGCCTTTAACTTGCTTTAGTTTTTGTTGGGGGCCACCTGGGGATGAACCCAATACAGCTATTGTTCCTATCTATCAGCACGACCCGGACGGGCTGGATTGGAAGTTAAAAAAATATTGGGGCCCTGAGGATCAAGCATCTGTTATAAAAATTCTCAAGAATGTATTTAAAGATCCTACTATTTCTAAGGCTGCACATAACGCAAAATATGACCTCAATACTGTTCGTAAGCATACCGGAATCAAAGTAAAAGGATTTATATTTGATTCAATGCTTATGCACCACATTCTAAGTGAACAAAAACCTCATGGTTTAGAATACTTAGCGGATATTGAATTTGGGGTTGGTGACTATAGTTCTAAATTACATGAGATAGTTGGCCGGGGAACGAAATTACGAAAAACATATGATTATATCCCAGATAATATCTTATGGCCTTATGCCGCGAATGACGCGGAGTGTTGTTGGAAGTTAACTAAATTATATTACAATCAGCTTCTTGCTAAGCCTCATTTATGGAAACTTTATCAAGAAGAAACAGAGCCTCTAATCCATACACTAGCCGATGCTGAATGGCACGGTCACTATATTCGAAAAGACACACTAAAAATCTTACATAAAGATTATACGTCGGATAAAGAGAGACTGCTAGTGGAGCTACAAAATCTTACTTGGCCGACGTTTAATCCAAGTAGCCCTACGAATGTGAAAGAAGCTCTCATTCAAATGGGGCACAAAAATAAGATTCTAGATCCTAAAAAGGCAACCGGATACAGTACAGGAAAAGAAGTATTACTTGCTATTGCCGATAAGGTACCATTCGCTAAGAAGATTTTAGAATTTCGTAATGTTATCAAGATCTTAGGAACCTATTTAGAAAATATTTCTGCCGATGTTGACACGCTTAATAGAGTGCGCTATAGTTGGTTGATTCACGGAACTGAATCGGGGCGGCTATCCTGTCGTATCTACCATCAGCTTCCTAATAGTGATAAGAAACGAACAGCCGCAGGGCGAGCAAATTTACGAGATGCCTTCGCGGTTCCTTTAGGTAAAAAATTAGTTTATTTTGACTATAGTCAAGTGGAATTACGTGTCTTGGCTATTTTATCCGAAGATAAGGAACTCTTACGATTATTCGCAGATGGTATTGATATTCATACAGCGACCGCAGCGGTCATGCTTGGATTAAACTTAGACCAAGTAAGTGATAAGAATAGGCAATTAGGTAAAGCGGTTAATTTCGGTCTTGCTTATGGATCAGAAGGCCATGATTTAATTAAGAAGGGTGAATGGGAAGATAGGAATGGAATTGTTAGGCCACTGACTTGGGCCATTTTTAATAAGGGAATGAGGAATTTCCGACTTAAATTCCCTAATTTAACTTCTTATTTAGATATGGTGCCTGAATATGCAAAACAAAACGACGGAGTTTTTGCTACACCATACGGTCGCGAACGTCGAATGGGTATTGCGTTACTTGAAAAAGAAGAATATAAACGCAAGGCAGCCGAACGAGAAGTTAAAAACTTCTCTATTCAGAGTACAGCCAGCGGGATTACTTGTCGAACAATCAATCTAATACATACTTGGATTGAAAATTGGAGAACCCAAGGAATCTCGGAAAGTGATATATTTTTAGTGAATACAGTTCACGACTCTGCGGCTTGGGAAGTAGATGATAAATATGTGGATTGGTTCGTACAGATGATCTATAAAGCCGCGACCAGACCTATAAAAGAATTACAAGATTACTCATTCCCCTGTGCAATCGGAATAGGGGAAACGTGGAGTGAAGCAGAATCCGATAGTAAAAAACCTAAGGATATTTTGAGAACATGAAAAATAATCTGGGGATCGCAGGAGTAATCTTACTTCTCCCATTAATCGCGATGGCTGGTGATAACAATAACGATAATAGTGATGTTGATAATAGTAGTAATACTAATGTAAATGTAGATAATCGAGAAGACAACGATGGTGGCGCTGCGACATATCTATCTATCGGAATAGGAGAAGCGTGTTCTAGAGCCGTGCAGGGCGGTGGAGCAGGATTTGGAGGGTCTGTTGTACAAATGGCTGAGATTTGTCGTCTTCAAATGCAATATGAAGTTGCTAAGGATGCTAATCTTGCAGTAGCCGAAAGACAAATCGCTCTTGAAATTGTTAACCTTGACCGTAATGAAGATCCTTCGTTTGCAGAGAAAGTAACTGAACACGAAGTATGGAAAACTACAAGAGCTGTTGTTCTTTTTCCATTTAAGTTAGTGGGTGAGATTCTGGGAGCCATATTACCGTAAAGGATTAAATTCATGTCAGAAGTCCAAGTAATACTCAACGGAGAGACGATTCAGACCGACCTAGAATCGTTTGTGCTCAACGAAGATGATGTAGACGGTGAGTTGTGCCGGGCTGGCCGAGATCTTGCATTCTACGGGAATCTAGCGTCTGATTTGAAGGCCCAAGCGGCTAACGCAAAGGCCGCTGTTGAAAAAACCGACGCTGAGCTTTCTATGGGAATTAGGTCCGTTGCCTATTCTGAGAAGGCCAAGATAACAGAAGGAGGAATTAAAGAACAGGTAATATGTAACGAAATACGACAAAATAAAATACAATTACAGATACAAGCAGAAAGAGATTTTCAGAAAATTGAAAATTTATTTCGATCACAACAAAAGAAAGTTGATTGTTTAATTGCACTCGCCTATAAGCAAAGAACAGAAATTGCTAAGACAGGTGGCGGATATTAACAGTTGATTTGTAATAAATAAAAACAGATAATAAGGAGATACAATGCCAGTAGAAACATCAGGTTTTCACACTAATAAGCCAATCGAAGAGGATCAGAAAGATTTTATCTTTTTGAAAAAGGGTGCAACGCACCTTCGCGTTCTTCCTGCATATTCCGATAGAGGGAGATGGTTCCGTGAGGTTAAAGAGGTTTGGTTAACTGTTGATGGGAAGAAGAAGCCCATCGTAAGTCCGGCCACTAATGGAGATCCTTGTCCTTTTGAGGAAGAGGGTCGTCGGCTATATGAATTAAAGGGTGAAGAGAATATTAAGAGAGCACGGGAATTCCGTCCTCGTAGATCTTATCTCTTCAATGTTGTAGTTAAGGATACTCCAGATGGAGCCCCTAAAATTGATAACTGTGTTAAGATTCTAAAGTGTGGGGTTAAAACCTTTCGCCAGATTCTAGACCACGATCAAGATCATGCCGGTGGATGGGGAGATATTACTAATCTTGAAAAAGGTTATGATCTTCGTATTACCAGAACGGGTCAGGGTCGAATGGACACTGAGTACACGGTCAAGGGTGTCCCTAATCAACAGTCTCGTAGTATTCTTGATTACTTAGATACAAATGGGTATGGCAGATCGCTTGTTCCTCATGATTTAGACGTTACGTTTACTCCAGCCAGCTATGAAGAAATGCAGGAGTATCTTGAGATTTTCAAGACTGAATTAGATAATGCTTATGACGAAAACCCGAATAGTACACCAGAATTCCAAAATATTGTTAAGAGTGACGAAGTAGCCCCACAGGCACCTATCGAGTCGGAGAATACAGATATCCCGGCTCCTCCCATTCCGGTGGAAGGATAAGAAATGAAAAACGTTAATTTAGATGAAGTAGTTAAAAAGTATGAAGCGGGCGCAACTCTTAAGCAATTAGCTGAAGAATACTCTTGCAGTATTCCTACAGTATCTAGAGCCCTGCACGCTCATGGTGCAACGGTTCGACCCAAGGGACGTAGGAAGAAGGTGGTACATAAAACTACCGCTAGCGAAGCTATTGCCACAGTAACAGAGGGTACATCAAGACCAAAAGTTGGGGAAGGTGCCTTTGAGGTAGTTGTTCCCATTGATGTACCAGAAGACTCCTCTTATGCTACTTGTGAGAAGGTTGAAGAAACACAATTCAGAATTCTTAGGCCATAATTAATGTCCTTTGAAGCTATCTATAAAACAATACAAAAATCTGCTAAAGAAGATAAAGATTCTAGTATTCATAAGGCTGGGGACATTAGTCTAAACGGAAGTGTTCCATATGGTATTCCATCAGGAATACCAAGATTAGATCTTTCTATTGGTAGACCCGGATTACCAGCAGGAAGAGTTATTGAATATTTTGGCTTCGAAGGGTCAGGTAAAACAACCGCTGCCCTCCATGCGATTGCACAAGCGCAACGCATGGGCGGCGGCGGCTTGTATATTGATGCCGAATATGCTTGGGATGATGAGCGGGCCGAGCAGATCGGGGTTGATATTGATACTAATTTTCTGATTGGAGAGGTAAATACCGTCGAAGGCATCTTTAGACAGCTTGATTCAACGATTCAAGGAAAAATAAATGCTGGGTATAATAAGCCTTTCGTGGCTGTAGTAGACTCTATTACAGGAGTTACAACAGAACACGAAGATAAAAAAGAATATGGGCAAGAAGCCCGAGTAGGTCAGGACGCTAGAGTTATTCGAGGTGGCATGAAAAAGTTAATGAAAGATGTAGCCAAGAGTAAAATTTGTCTGATCTTTATTAACCATGCTATTAATAAAATAGGTGCGATGGCCTTTGCGAAACAATCACAATCAGCAGGAGGCCACGCAATTAAATTCTATTCTACCTTACGTTGTGAGTTTGCAGCCACCGGCCAAATTAAAGATGATAAAGATAGAGATCTTAGATTAGGTCAAAAAGTAAATATCAATATTGAAAAACTTAAAAAGTCCCGGTTAGAGCATCCAAAGATTAAAGATGTTCACTTACTAAATGATAATGGATTCGATTTAACCACGGAATTATTAGAAGGGGCCATACAGTGTGGTTTTGTAGTGCATCCTAAATCCTCACAATCCTATACTCTACAGCACCCTCAAGTAGTAGAATTCTCTAAAAAGGATTGGAAGCAGGTAGTATTAGAGTTAGGAGGCCCACAAAAAGCATACGAGATGATGCTATCGTGGGCAACTGAACAAGGGATCTTACGTCCCTGGACTGCGATGCAATATGAGTAGGGTTCTAATCTTCAGCGACGTACACTTACATAACTGGACCTATGGATCTAAATTATTAGCTACCGGATATAATGATAGACTTATAGATCAATGTTATTTCTTTAATCACATTATACAATATTGTTCCGAACATAATATTGATTGGGCTATATGTGGTGGGGACGTATTTCATACTCATGGAAAGATTGCTACGGAAGTATTAAATGTTGCTGCTGGTAAGTTTAATGAGCTTGCTCAAGTCACAAAAAAATGTACGACTCTTGTTGGCAACCACGATATGAAAAGTAATAATATTAATGCTCTTAACTTTTTAAGATATACTAAAAGACGAGACGGTACGGGATGGACGGTTGTAAATGATTTCGACACTGATTGGAAATTTGGATTTATTTCATATACTGATTGCGAAGCAGAGTTTAAAGATAATCTAAAACAGGTAACTAAAAATCCTAATATTAAGTATCTATTCATGCACCAGGGTGTAAAGAGTGTAAAGGTAGGCTCGGGATTTGAGATTCCTAATGAATTCCTATCTCCAGATATCATACCAGAACAGATTAAATTTGCATTCACTGGACACTATCATAGGCATCAAGAGGTAGCCGAAAATCTTATTGTCATTGGTTCCCCAATGCAGTATACGTGGAGTGATGCCGGGGATAAAAAAGGTTTCATTGTTTTAGATACTGATACAGATACTTGGGAATTTATTGAGTATAAAGAATCCCCAAAGTTTATAGAGATGGAAAATGGATTTGATCCAATCGACGCTGTAAATAATAATTTCATAAAAATTACAAACAACTTTAATAATATAGAACAACAGAAAATTAATCTCTTTCAAAAGGGAGCTAGATCAGTTGAGTTTTCCCCAAAAGTACATGGGATGGATAAGGAACGTCGAACCCGATTGGAGGCCCCATTATCTGTTCAAGAAGCCTTAGAGATATTCGAAAAGAATTTAGAAAATAGTTATATTGAATCCGGGGAAAAAATAAGATCTAAAAAATATGTACTTCACTAACATCCAGATTGATAATCTATTCTCCATAGATAGTATAAATCACTATTTACATAACATGGGGCTCACTTTAGTAACCGGGTACTCTCATGATGAGGGAGATGCCAACGGTGCGGGGAAGTCTAGTTTTGTTAGGAACGCTTTGTTTTGGGGATTATATGGTCAGACCCTCGGAGGGGCGACAGGGAATGATGTTGTAAATCGACACCGCCCTAAGAAAAAGAGTGGTGTTCAAATTAGTCTAGTCTCTAATGATACTCCTTATACTATCCACAGGCAGCGCAACCCCAATAAACTTAGCTTAACCTCTAAGGGGAGTATCCTTACCTTTCGAACAGAAAAAGACACCCAAGAGGCAATTAACCATATTCTTGGTAAAGACTTTAAATCTTTTGTTCAAACAGATTTCTTTGGACAAGGTAGAGCTAAAGCATTTTTTGATCTTACTCAATCTGAGCAGCGGGACGTAATCGAAGAGATTCTTCCTATTGAAGAATTAGTTGAATGGGAAGAACAGGCCCGGATTGCTAAACGGCTTATTGAAGATCGGATTGTAGAATTAACAGCATTAATCAACCAAACTGAAGGATCGTTAGGTACCCTTGAAAAGAATCTCGTGGGGCTCCAAGAGTTGATTAATGAGTGGATATATAATCAACATAAATATATCAAGGAGCAAACAAAAGAAATAGCAATAATAGACTCTAAGTATGAAAAAATTGAACTGGAAATTTTTCGTACAAAAATAGAAATGGGGCACCTACTAAAGGCAATAGAGAAAACAGATCTTGTGTCGGCGGGAATCGAACTGAAAAAATCTGTTTCTCTAACAACAACTATTCAAGATAAGATTATAAAAATAGATCAGAAGTTAGGTATTAATAAATATAAACAATCTGAAAATAAAAAACAAATTAATAAATTAACCAACCTCACTGAAAAATGTCTAGAATGTAATCAAGTAATTGATCTTAATATAAAAGAAAAACAATTAAAATTAATACAAAAAGATTGGTCGCTTTTAGATTATATATTAGAACAATTAGAAAAAGATAAGAAAGTATTAATAAAGAATTTATTACTCCAGCGTCAGAATACAGCAAAATGGGAAAACGAGATCGGCAATAAGGATTCCTACACCCTCTCGTTAGAGAAACACCAAAAATATTTAGTATACGAGACAAGTATTTTATTGTCTTTAAATAAAGATACCGAACTTAAGAAGTTAGACGAGTTAAAAACAAAAGAAAATCCATACCAAAAAATTCTAGATACCACTACCGTAGAGGTACAGGATATTAAGAAAGAATTAGATGAGAAAATTACCCAGCGCCAGGATCTACAGTCTGAGTTAGAACGGGTAACCTTTTGGGTGGGAGCGTTTCATAAAGATCTAAAGGTTTTGTTGTTTGAAAAGGCTTGTCCATTCCTCACTGACAGAACAAACGAGTATCTACAGCTTCTTAATAACGGTCAAATTAGTGTAAAATTTTCAACAACTAAGATATTAAAATCTGGGGATACGAGAGACGAATTCAACGCAACAGTGTCTTCCAATACTGGTGCGAACATCTTTAGCTTATTATCTGGTGGAGAGCAGCAAATAACTAATTTTGCTGTAGGACTTGCCCTATCAGACCTAGCAGAAAGTCAGACAGCGGGAACATCAGAGCTAATGATATTAGATGAACCATTCACAAACTTAGACAGTAGAAACTGTGAGAATGTAATTAACTTCTTAACCTCTCATCTTAGTAAGAAAAAATCTAGTATTTTATTTATTTCTAATGAAGAAGGCTTAAAGGGCCTTATCCCTAACCGCATCCATATTGAAAAAAAGAATGGATTATCGAGGATTGTATAAATGGCCGTACCAACTAAGAATGATATAATTGAAGCATTATTTGAATATGGAATGGATATTAAGAATAGAAAAGTATTTCTCCATTCTCCTATGGATTCTGCCGGAGAAAGTGACAAACCTGGACCTATAGAAAGAGCCATTAGAGGTCTATTATACCTCGATCAAGATAAAAACGATAAGCCTATTGAATTATGGATCAACACCCCAGGTGGTGACGTAGCTGAAATGTTTGGGTTGTATGACGTTATCCAAACTTTAAACAATGAAGTCGATACAATTGGATTCGGAGAAGTGGCTTCGGCTGGTGGATTAATTTTGGCGTGTGGAAAAACCAGATTTGCTACATCAAATTGTTTCTTTATGGCTCACGCTATATCATTAGATCCTGGTAGAGCAGATGTTTATACATCAGAAGCAGCAGTTAATATTGCTAAAAAATATCAAGAGCGTTGGGCTGATCTAATGGAAAAGCACACTAAACACATAAAGAAGTGGTGGCTCGACGGAATTAAGGGCGTGAGAAGAGAAATTTGGCTCGACTCGAAAGAAATGCTACAATGTGGTATCGTTGATGAGATATGGGAAAATGAATGAGGTTGTGGCTAAGATCTGAGGATATGCTACAATTGGGGGTAATGGATAAACGGAAAAGACGCGAGGAATTGCGCCGCGAGAAGGGGGTTAATGCAAAAGGAACTCCAGAAGCTAAAGCTAAACAGCAAGCTAGTAGATTACGTGCAGGAAAACGTAAGTGTTCTAGATGTAAAGAAGTTTTCTATAAAGAACGGGGTGTAAAAGATGCCATATGTTCTAGATGTAAAGAACATTGTTCCCGATGTGATATACTCCTCACTAAAGAAACCGAAGATAAAACAAATGCAAAACTAAATAAATATCATTGTAAAAAATGTGTTTCTGAAATTGTTAGTAATACAATGGGTAATGCCGGATATACTGAAAGTAAAAGAAGAGATGCTTTTCTTATAAGAAGATATGGTATAACATTAAATGAATATGAAAAGATTTTAGCACATCAAAATGGTGTGTGTTGGATATGTGGTAGGCCACCAGGGAAAACTAGACTCCATGTGGATCATAAACATAGAAAAAACGATAAAAAAAGAAATCCTAGAGAAGTGCGAAAAGATGTTAGAGGGATATTGTGTTGGGCCTGCAACTCAGCTATATCAAAATTTAAAGATAATCCAGAGCTTATGAGAAAGGCTGCGGACTATCTAGAGAAGATTCCAGCACAGGAGAATTTAAATTGAGTAAACCAAGACCACCGGCTTTACGCCGCCTCTTCCTCGATATTGAGACTAGTCCAAACGTGGGGTTATTTTGGCGGCCCGGGTATAAGTTAACAATAACCCATCAAAGTATTGTTAAAGAACGAGCGATCATCTGTATAGGGTATAAGTGGGAAGGCGAGAAGCAAGTACATTGCATTCCTTGGGATAGTAAGCAAGATGATAAAGCTTTATTAGAAAAATTCCTCCCAATAATGAATGAAGCCGATGAGATCGTAGCCCATAATGGAGATCAATTTGATATTAAATGGATTAGAACAAGATGTATTAAACATGGAATCCTAATGGCTCCTGACTATGTAAGTATAGATACACTACAGAAGGCTCGCGGTAAGTTTAATTTCAACTCTAATAAACTAGATTATATTGCACAATTTTTAGGTTTAGGGCAGAAGAAATCTTCCGGATATGACTTGTGGAAGAAGATTGTTTTAGATAAAGATGCTAAAGCTTTAAATCAGATGATGGCATACTGTAAGCAGGATGTTATCCTATTAGAGAAGATATATAAGAAAATGGACCCTTATATCCCAGCACGATCTAGCGTAGCTATTAATTTAAATGATTGTCCTAGCTGCGGTGGGAAAATGAAAGTAAGCAAGAGACGAGTTACAGCGAGTGGATATAAGAAAACACAAGCACAGTGTACAAAATGTGGTAAGTATCATACAATGGCTACATCACGATTTGAAAAAGGAAAGAAAATATAATGGGTACTGAGCCATTAGGCGATTTCGCCAATTTAATATTTAAGAGAACTTATGCAATCCACCCAGATGAAACCTGGGAGGATTGCGCTAAACGAGTTGCAAAAGCTGTTGCAGGTTCGGATCATAAAGATTTATATGATGATTTTGCTGAGGTTATTTCTACTAGGAAGTTTATTCCGGGTGGGAGATATTTAGCCCAAGCCAGTAAAGAAATTGAACAATTTAATAATTGTTTTCTTTTAAAAGCAGAAGATTCAAGAGAAGGGTGGTCCACTCTTTTAGGTAAGCACATTACTGCATTATCTACGGGAGGTGGAGTTGGTACCTATTACGGAGATATCCGTCCTAAAGGTACTCCCATTAAGCGATTTGGAGGAATCGCTTCTGGACCCCTTTCTCTTATGAAGATGATTAATGAGATTGCTAGACACGTTATGGCTGGTGGTAAAAGAAGATCCGCTCTATGGGCAGGGCTTCCTTGGAATCACGGAGATGTTGAAGAATTCATTACAGTTAAGAACTGGACTACTGTTATACAGGCAATGAAGGAAGCTGATTTCAATTTCCCGGCGCCGATGGACATGACCAATATTTCAGTAAATCTTGATGATGAATTTTTTAAGAAAGTAACAAAAGACGACGCTGTTTGGAATCTTTATTATAGAATTTGTAAGAGTATGTGCAAGACAGGAGAGCCCGGATTCTCTATTAATTTAAAGAAGCAGTCTAATGAAGTATTAAGAAATCCTTGTTGTGAGGTTGTTTCAGAGATAGATTCCGATGTTTGTAACTTAGGGTCTATTAATCTTTCTAGAATTAAAGATGTAAATGAGTTGAAAAGAGTGACCAGAATCGCCACACGGTTTCTCTATCTTGGTACCTATCGTAGCTGGCTTCCTCATGAAGATTTCTACACAATCCGCGAGAAGCAACGTAGAATCGGATTAGGTATCATGGGTCTACATGAGTGGTGTTTACGCAATGGGGAGCGATATGAGCCCAATGGAGAGCTAGGTAAGTGGTTGTCTGCGTGGGCTAATATTAGCGACGACGAAGCAACCAAATTTTCTAAGAAATTGGGTGGAGTTAGACCCGTTGCTGTCCGCGCTATTGCTCCTACTGGAACAATTGGAATTATTGGAGAAACATCTACCGGAATTGAGCCCGTCTTTTGTGTCGCATACAAACGACGATACCTCGGAAATGATGGAGTCTGGCAACAAGAATATGTGGTTGATCCTACGGTAAAGAAGCTTCTAGAAGAAGGGATTATTAGCGACCCTAATGATATCGAGGATTCTATCAAGCTTTCAGGGAAGGTAGAGCGTCGCATTCAGATGCAGGCATATGTTCAATCTTTCGTAGATCAAGCTATTTCCAGTACAATCAATCTCCCTGAATGGGGAGAGCCTGGAAATTCTAATGCTAAGAAGTTTGCTGAGATTCTATTAGAGTATCTACCCAAGCTTAGAGGGATTACGGTTTATCCAGATGGGGCAAGAGCAGGGCAGCCTATTACCCCTATCAAATATGAGACGGCAATTAAGCACAATGCAATTGCGGTTGTTGATGAAAACTGTAAAGAGGGAGTTTGTGGAATATAAAATAAGATGTTATTTTTGTAAAAAAAGAATAGTAACAAAAAGTAAAGAAATCTATAAACATTGTAAACGTAATCCTGAACGTGTGGAGTGTTCTGATTGTCTTGAAAAAAGAATGGAAGGAAAAGTATGATAACGTTATATTTATGTGGACCGATATTAGGATGTAGCGACGCTGAATCAAAGGATTGGCGAGAAGAGATTAAAAAAGACTTCTATTTCAAGGACTTTAAAATTCTTGATCCTATGCGAAGAGATTATCGAGGAAAAGAACAAGAGAGTTTTAGAGAAATTGTGGAATTAGATCTTATTGATGTTGCACAGTCAGATATTCTTATTGTAAATGCTCCTCAGCCTAGTGCCGGTACGTCGATGGAAGTATTTCATGCTTTTAGAACCGGAAAGTTTGTGGTGACAGTTACTCCCGAAGGTGCTAAACTAAGCCCGTGGATGCAATACCACAGCCATCATACAGTAACAAGCTTTAAAGATGCCAAGCAAATAATTTTCAAGCACCTATTAGGTTTAGGATATGCCCCTGACTTGCGAAGTTTCTAAGTGTAAACAACCGAGTTCTATAATCTACGCAGCGTTCCCTAATTATCCACATAAAGAAGTAGAAATATGCTGGAACCACTGGGGAAAACACTGTGAAACCGAGTGGGATTTAAAGGAACATTTTGAAACAAAATGGAAGAAGAAAAAATAAACCGCGACGAGGAAATGACTATAGTTCGTTGCCCTCGTTGTAAGACCGACTTTAAACTTACGTGGGAGGGAACAGATTGGGATAATTATTCTTATTCTCTAAGAATAAGAGGGTGCCCCTCTGGTGGAATTTATGATGTATCTGTTTCTTGTCCTAATTGTAATCATGAGGAATCATTATGACTCAAAATAAAGTAGAATTACTTGGGTATTATGGTGGGGATGAAACGCACGCCTTAAGTGCCTGGACTTCTACCAATCGCGACCTTACCCCAGACAAAGCAGGTAGAATTGATAAGATGTTAAAGATGCTTGCTGAGAATGGGCACCATACTCCATTTGAAAAAAGTTATTTACATTTTTTAGTTACTTGTGAAACAGCTACACACATCCAATTACTTAAGCATCGGGTGGGCGTAAGTATTAATGCAGAATCCGCACGCTATAAAGAATTAAAAGAAGACAGATTTTATGTACCTCGGGATTGGCCGGAAGAATTGGTTAATGTGTATAAGAATCATATAGACAAAGCTTATATTAATTATCATGCAGCAATCGAACTACTAACAAGTCGATATGGGTTCTCCAGAAAAAGAGCCAAGGAATCTGCAAGATTCTTGCTTCCCTACGCCAATCAAGTAACGATGGATGTTTCATTTAATTTTAGATCCTTTATGCACTTTATAAATCTAAGAGGCCATGCAAACTCTCAACAAGAAATCCAAGACGTTGCAGATAAGATGTTGTGCCTAGTTACAGGCACTAACCAATTTAATGGCTCTCTAGCAGGGTTCGGGTGGCTTAAATGATCCTTGGTTTGAGTGGTAAGAAACAGGCCGGAAAAAGTATTGTAGCCAAGCAGCTTGTAGAGAAGCACGGGTTTACTGAAATTATTTATGCAGAGCCATTAAAAGAATTAATAGGAAAGCAACTTCTTGGATTGACGCACGGGCAGCTTTATGGTGATGCAGAAAAAGATCTGAAAGACCCTCTATGGAAAAGAACACCGCGACAGCTAATACAGTTAATTGGCACCGAATGTTTTAGAGCGATTGTTGATGCAGATTTTTGGGTTAAAATTGCATTCAAAAAGATTGATAAATTACATAAACAGGGGGTTAAAGATTTTGTTATTACCGATTGCCGATTCCCGAATGAAATAGAAGCTGTTGAGTATTTTGAGCACGGACATACCGTAAGAATTATTAGAAATAATTATGGTTTTCCAAATTTTGATTTTCATCCTTCTGAGATTGCGTTAGACCATTGGAAATTTGATTACACAATTATCGCCGAATCGGGGGATATTGCGGGATTACAACTACGTATAGATCAAATTGTAGAGATATTACGACGCGCAGATTTGCGCGAACGAGGAAAAAATAATGCCATTTAAATCAACAGATAGTGGGATCCCTATTTGGGAGGATCCCGAAGAAGCCATAGTAGAAAGCTTTGAGGGTCAGCTACTTCAAGACGGCGCCTCTGGTGGTGAAGTTACGTTACCTAATGTAATTCAGAAACAACTTCACGGCTTTATGCAGTCTACTCTTAAGGGAGCAAGAAGACTCGCGGAATCTAATAAAACCCGAGCTAAAAGCCTAGCACAAATTTCAAAGAAGGGAATCCTCCCAGTAGATATTATTGTACCAGTATTTAATAACTTTCAGGTTGTTGAAGAATGTATTAACTCAATCTATAAACACACTGACTGGCCCTTTAATCTAACTGTTGTAGACGACAAATCAACCGATCCTTGGATTAAACCCCATCTAATTACTCTTTTAAATGAAAAAGAAAATGCTCGAATTCTTTGGAACAATAAAAATAAAGGATTTGCAGCCACAGTCAACCGTGGAATCAATAACAGTAAAAATCCTTATATATGTGTTTTAAACTCAGATGTTATTGTAACAAAGGGGTGGTTATCGAAAATGGTTCTGGCTCTAGAAGCCGACCCTAAAAATAAGATCGTTAATCCTATGACAAACAATACGGCGCTTATTAATGTAAATATGCAGGAAGGATTTTCATACCAAGATATGAACCGAGGATTTGAAGCAACCTCATCTCATAAATACCCTGAGATTATGCCAACAGGGTTTTGTTTCATGTTAGAGCGCGAATTGCTAGATGAAATCGGGCAATTTGATGAAGGATATGAAAATTATGGGGAAGAAACCGATCTGTGGATGAAAACAATCACTCACATTAAAAATGGTGAGTACCCTCGGTGGCGAGCGGTTTTAGCTGATGATGTTTATTTGTTTCATGAAAGGGGAACCTCTTTTAGTTCCTTGGGCCAAGCTAAGCACAACGCAAAAAGACAATCCGGCTCGGCACGGTTCCACCAGTTGTGGCCCCAATATCGACACTGGGGTAAATCTTTTGATGCTGAGAAGATTATGTCTCCATATCGTGCTAACCTTCCTACAGATGTTTCAACTACTGATAGCCCCTATAATATTGCATTTGTAGTGTACAGTACCGCATTTTGTGGGGGTATGAAGTTTATTACTGATATCGTAAATCAGCATATTGAGAATGGAGTTAATGCTAAAGTTGTTCTAATTAAAAGAAATCCAGAGGAATCTGTTATCCCCGTTCTTGGTGAGTTGAGAGCAAGTCCAATTGTGTTCAATTCGATTGAAGAATTTGAAGAAAAATTTATCGAGCGAGTTTTTGAAAAAGGTGTAGTAGTTGCGGCTACTTGCGAGATTGTAAAACCCATTTTTGAACTTACAAAGAAGAATTTCCACCTCCGCTCAGTTCTGTTCGCTCAGAGTGATGATCCTGAATTGTGCCCTGAGGAAATGAAGCAAGGGATGATTGATGCCTTTTCTAAGGTTCAATATGTAATCGCAGGATCCGAATCTCTTAATAAAAAGATTCAAGAAGAATATAAAGTAAATACTTTAGGATTCGTAAGACCCGGAGTTGATAAAAGACTTTTCCACACTAGATCGCGGGACAATGGAGATGAGAGGCCAACCGTGTTATTCTCCCTTCAGACCCAATATCCTTTTAAGGGTTATACTCGCGGGGTTGAAGTAGCGAAGAAACTATCTGCACTAGGTAAGGAACACCAAAAAGAATTAAGAATTATGGCTTATGGGGTAGATGCTGTTTCAGAGTGCCCATCTATTATTGGGTTAGGAAACGTTAGTCAGTCTTATTTAGCTTCACTACTTAGTACAGAAGTGGATATTTTCTGTGATCCTGCTATAATACACTCATACGGGATGCCTTCTTTAGAGGCTATGGTTTCTGGAGCAGCCGTTGTATCTTGGGATAACAGAGGGATTCGAGAATATGCAAATGAAGATAATTCAAGAATTCTTCCTAATAACACCCCCCCTGAAGAAGTTGCAATAGAAATTTTTGATCTATTATTCAACAACCCTGAAAAGCTCCAACAGTTAAAAAATTCAGCACCACAAGTTAATCAGATGAGAGAAGATGCAGTTAATCAATTTAATAATCTTCTAGAAAAGAAGCTACGGCTGCTGATTCGACCGCGAAAAATCTCTGTAATTACACCGCACTTGCGGAAACATGGTGGACCTACAACGATTATACATCTAGCTAATGGGTTACAACGCAGGGGACATGATGTTGATCTATATACAATTTACCCAGATATTAATCCAGAGGTTGTAAATTTAAGTGAAGTCCCTATTAATTTAAATTGGCGCAAGATTAAAAAATCTCATATTTTAATTAGTAATTCTGATAACGATCAAAACGAATTCTTTACGGGGCTTAAGTCTGCCCGTAAAAAGATCATGCTTAAACTATCCCACAATAAGCGGTTCCAGTCATTAGAAGATAATGGATTGAAGCTTCCGTGGGACGCGATTGTTACAAGTACAAATTGGTTAAAAGATGCTTGTGAAAATCCTATGGTGGGAGATGGTTGGACTCACCCGGCTAGGGAAGCAACAAGGATTGGGTGGTTCCACTATGGGCATGAAATATTTAATTGCCCTCCCAATATGAGACAGTATGGGTCTATTAATTCTACAGTGAGAATTGGTTTCTTAGCACACCAACACCCATTAAAGGGAACGGGTGACGCAATGAAAGTAGTCGAGGCCCTGAAAATGGCTTATAAAGATAAGGTGGAAATTGTAGCCATCGGTGAATGGCCTGACTTCGCTAAGATGAAGCCAAAGTGGATGGGATATGTAATATCTCCTAATAGAGAACAGATGGCTAATACTATGCATAAAATTGATATTTGGCTTTCAGCTTCCCATACAGAAGGTTTAGGAAGAATTGTCTTAGAGGCCATGTCCGCGAGTACCGCTGTTATTACAACCAACACCGGGGCAGAATTCGTAGAAGCCGGGAAAAATTGTTTAGAAGTTAATATTGGTAACATCGCTCAAATGGTAAAAGCAGCCGATAAGCTTATAAAGAACCCTCAATTATTTTCAGAAATTGTTAAAAATGGGTATGAAACAGCCTGTAGATATGCCGATCCCGATCCTTATTTAGATGCATTAGAAGAGGTAATTGATAATGTCTGAAATAAAAAGAGCGGTTGCAATCTGTCATTATAATAGATTAAACAACCTTACAGAAATAGTAGAAGCAGTTTTAGATACGACAGCACCGGGGACTAAAGTGTTTGTTTGTGATGATGGATCTACGAAAGGAACCGGGGCTTTTGGGGTGAAGTCAATAATAGATCATCTTCCCAAAGATATTATTTTAATCCGTGGGCCCAACAAGGGTGTTGCAGCTAATAAAAATAGGGCTTTATGGGCTATGCAAGATTGCCAATATATGTGCATCTTGGAAGATGATTTAATCCCAACAGAAAAAGGATGGTTTGAAACATATGAAGAAGCAGCAAGAAGATCCAATATCCACCATTTTTGCAGAGTACAAGACAAGCAGGTGGAAGAAACTGTGTCTAATTTTTCAAAATATATGCAGAAACATTCCCTTACGCCTATCTATGGTCCTAGTCCTCGTGGTGACCTTACTTTTATTACATCTTCAGTCCTGCGAGCGGTGGGTGCTTTCAACCCCTTATTTTCAGGAGCAGGATACGCCCACGGAGAATTCTCATCGCGAGTATATAAAGCAGGGCTCATCAAACATCCACTCAAATGGATTGACATACGAGAGGCCCAGGTTAAATTTAAGCAAATAGGGGATACTGAAGGGGGACGATGGGTGGAAGAACCACAAGTTATTAAACGACAACTCCAAAAAAATGCAAAGATCCGTAAAGACTTAGAAAAGACTGAATATGTATTTCATCCACTAGTTTTAGAATGACGTGTAAAGTATGACTAGAGAAGAACTATTTACAGAGAATAAAAAATTAAAAGCACATATTAAAGAACTTGAAGAAGCAATAGATGAAATAGGCTGTGATTACTGTCAGTGTCGTGCAAAGGGTGTTTGTCCTTATTGTAGAATGACACACGATGGGAGTTGTTAAATGGCTAAAGTAATCCTCTGTTATAGATATGATGTTGATAAGCAAGGTAGACCGATGCCCACATATTCTAATTCTTTTGCTAGAGAATTTGCTATGAATCATCAAGTCACCCTCGTAGGTAAAGGCCACCGTGGCTATCAGAGCATGGAGGAAATGCCTGAGAAAGAAATTAAACAACACGATCTATTCTTAGATATAGATTGTGGTAGAGGTAAAGATGGGAAACTCCATTTTCAGTACAATGATTCGACATGCCCAATCCCAAGTGCCGTCAGGCTTATTGATACCCACGGCTATCCGAGTCTCCATCGTCGTCTTGCTAAGAATTATCAGCACGTTTTTTTTGCTGTGTACCGTAAGCGGGATCTTTTTTCAAATCTACCATCTGCTCATTGGTGTCCCAATGCTAGCGACGATGTATGGTTTGATTACCTTCAACATACTCGCCAGTGGACTTTTCCTAAGATGTATTTCGGATTCTTTGGCTCGAAAGGAGGATTGGATCGCGCTAATGATCTCGCTACTATATGTCTTAGTCGTGAGTACCCTGTTGATATAAGAGAAATAGGTCAGCATAATAGAGCAAGATGGCCCTCTACTGCAATAGCAATGGCTGATTGTAGGGTCTTATTCAATCGAGGGCAGAAGCACGACGGGCCCAACCAACGGGTCTTAGAGTCTATGTTAATGAGACGACCATTAATTTCTGATCGGGATCCTGAGGATGGAATGGCACTATTATTTGAAGAAGGAACTCACTTCTTAGGTTACTCAAGTTTACCAGAATTAGGACTTCAGGTAGATTGGGTACTAGAAGAGGCCGACATAGCAGCTAATATGGCTACGAAAGCTTATCATTTAGTGAAAGAAAAACACCTTATTAAACATAGGGTACAACAAATAGAGGAAATTTGCTTTGCCTAGTAAAATTACAGAAGTCTGTTGGTGTCCGTGGTGGAGAAGATTATTTAGACCTTCATCTCATTGTGAGATAGTAGGGGAAACTTTGTGGGAAAGAATGTGGAATCCGGAAGATATCGAGCCGACTTGGGTACCTTTACCTTCTGGGCTTACTCTTCAATCTGAGTACGATAAGCCGGTGCGGAAGGAGCCCACGATGACCCCCAACACCGAAGAGGCGCGGCGGCTGGCCTCAGAGCTTCGCAGCGTCATTCCCCCGAAGAACCACGAGGCGTCACGAATCTTGGACTCCGCAGCGTTCACTCTACGTCTACTCGCCGCCGACGTGAATAAGCTTGAGGCCGAGAACGAGGCGCTGCGGGCCGAGAACGAGGCCATGACGCTGGTTATCAAGGCCACAACGGAAGCCTTAAAAGGAAATTATAACTGATGCACCAAATAGTTCCTCATATTCTAGTTCTTAACGACCAATATTGGCTTCCTTATTCATTAGAGTGTCTTAGGGGAAAGTTTAATCGCTATGTAATTTACGATGTTGGGAGTAAAGACGAAACCCCTAATATTATAGATAGATTTGTTGAACTTGAAAAGAAACGCGGAGCGGAATTCTATATCAGATCATTTACAGAAACACCTCACCCACAGATCCAGGGGATATTTCGCAACTCTATGATAGCTGAATCGCTATCAGAGTGGTATCTTATAATTGACGGCGATGAGGTGTATAACGAAGATGATATTAATTATATTGCTGATAGTAAGTGGACACAATTTGCCTATAAATCATTTTTTGCAGAATATTCTATTGATAAAATCTACGGTGTTGTTAAACGAATTGAAATAGGCACCGATCTACAAACAAGATATAGTGAATTAAGATCTCATCATAGACTTTATCATCAAACAGCAATTTGGAAAGGAACACACCCCGGAGAAGAACCAGTATTTAACCAAAACACCTCTAGAGAATTTTATCTCGACGCGATAACCTGCTACCACTTTCACAACACCCTACGGTCACCATTAGAAAAAGATGTTCCTAGTCGTGAACGTCGAAAGGGGAAGTCAACCTATAAACCAGGGCAGTTGATTCCTTATAATTTGTTAGATGTACTCCCTATCTTAAGGAAACCCATAGCAAATTTTCCAGTGAACCCTGAATTAGAAAAGTTACAACATGATTATTAAATGCAAATGCGGACGCAATACATCTTATGGTTTAACGTGTACATTTTGTCGCACCTCTATGCTTTTTACAGAAGACGCAGAAAAAGATGAAGCCGCACTCCCCGGAGAATACGGGGAACACGGCTTCCATGAAGTTCAATTAGATGAGGAAGGTAATGAAATATTAGAAGATTAGAGAAGATCCTTCTTCTGGGAGGCTTTCATTCGTTCTGCTTGCGCTCTAGTCACTTGTCGTTGTTCAACTTGCTTACCTAAGAAGTCAAGCATCTCTTCTCGCGCACGACCACGTTCCTTCCCGGCAAACCGGGATGCTTCTGCGTGTCGAGCCTTTAATTCTGCTTCCGACCATCCCCTTAATCTGGGGTGTTTACCAATAGAGTTCATTTTACTTTCAACCCACTTAGAGTATTTTGCTTGTGCTTCTCGCGGATTATCTGTGTGTTGTTTCGCAAAAGTAGAAAACACTACGGTCAATAGTCTTTTAGATTCCTTGTCATTTCCATTCTCAAGATGGTAGGCAAGGTTCTTAGAAACTGTTGACCTTATTTTTTGGAAGTGTCGTTCGGTTGTTTCTTCATTAGCCAGACGTTGAGCCGGATCAGCAGCCCAAGACTTCCAAATACCAAAGTTCTTTAAGAAAAGATCTGTTGAAAGGTTTCCGGGTTTACCTGAAATTGGATCAACTGCAATACCCGAATCAACGAGTAATCTAGAAATATTTGTAATATCTCCCGGGGCAGATTTTCCAGTTAAAGCAAGAGACGCTGAAACATCAGGAGTTGTTGTTTTAAATCCATACTTCTGAATTATAGGAGGGGATACGAATCCAATATACCCAGCAAGGGCTTTAGAGAAATAGTCTCCGGTATCTTCCACACCAATATCTGTACCCCAAGAAGTTTTACCTTCCATGATTTCAATTAAGGGCTTTAAGATAGCAAATGGGGCCGCGGGCGACTGCTCTAGTGCCCCACCAATATCTTTGAACGGAAGAATATCTCCACCCATTTCAGGGCTTGTAGAACCTAGCATAAAGGCTGCATGAGGAAGCCAGTCTAATACTGTTCCTCGTAGTCTATCGTCGTCTGTTTCTGTTGCAAATCCAAATCCTGCACCGGCAGCAGCACCTAAACCAGCTCCGATTGCGGCGCCACCAGCTCCCCCACCCTTAATGGCTCCGGCTACTCCACCAACAAGAGCACCAGTTATACCCCCGCCAATCGCTCCACTGTGTTCTCCAGCAACCACTGTTTCACTTTTTTGGGCCCACATAGGAAGCTGACGCTTTGTTTCTTCAACGTCGTCTGCACCTGGGGCTTGTCCAGATAGTGTTAAAGCAGATTGAATAATATCGGGCATTTGTAACCAAGGCATCATTCTAAGAGGATGATCCATTAGATTATTTTTAGTAATTCTTACAGCTTCGGTGGGGAACGTTAACCAAGGAAACGCCCACTTTCGGCCCTGTCTAATAGAGGATCCTACTGTTTGATACATAGGAAGTCGTCTACCTACTTCAAGGATAGCGGCTTTCTTTGTAAGCCCTTCTGCCCGGAGACTCATGTAATAGGACATTTTAGGAACCATATCTTCAGCAAGATAGGCTTTTGTCATTTGGTCGAACCAACGGAAGCCTTCTTTATCTCCAAGCTGAAGGGCTTTTTTAGCTTTAAGGAATCCTTCACCAAGGGCTTTAGTGGCTCTTTGTTCTGGTCTTAGACTATCTACCATATTCTTTAGATTAGAAAAACCTTCTACCGACTCAAAAGCGGATTCTTCTAGAAGCTTTAATACCTCAGGATCAAAAATCTCATCATTAAGATTAAAGACTTTTCCATCTATATCAATTTTTCCAAGGTTGATCCCAAGATTTTCAATTCCTTTTTTACCAACCCCACCTTCTTTGCGAAGCTTTTCCCCAATCGCAATTTTTTCAAAGGCACCAGCCATCTTACTTTGAAGTCGGATATTTCTAGGCTTAAGAGGATTGAATCCCGCCTGGCTTAGCATTACAAAGTTAGATGCGAGATTCTGAAGATGAGTTGGGGGTGATAAAGCCGTCTTTGCAGTCTTGAAAATCGCAGTAGCAACATCGAACGCATTTGCGGCCATCTGTGTTTGTCCGAAGATTCCTTCTGGAGCAAATAGATCTTCGAATACGGATTTCTTAATCATAGGAAGCTCATCGGCATCATCTAGCCAATCGGGCTTACTCTTTTTAATCATACGCTTAAGAGTTGTAGCAATCCCAGGCTCTAATGTTTCTAAGCTAACAAATCCAGCGGCTTCGGCCTTCCGAATACTTCCATATTTAAACATAACGTCTCTAGCAGAAACGGCGAATTCACTATTGGTTGCAATATCTCGTACTGTCTTATAATTATTTAACAGTAAACGGTCCATAATAAGACCCCGAGTTGTTAACTCTGTTGGGTCTGTAATTAGTTCCCCGTTCATTAATCGTTGTGCTACCTCAGGGAGATCCTTCCCTCTAGGCTTTAATGATTTACTATCAAGTCTGGGCATATCAAATGCACGCAAAAACGTTTCACCGTCTTTGTGCCCAAGTGGGACATACTTCCGACTTACAGACACGTCTGGTCTGGGGGTTTTTATGTCCAATGCTGGAATGTGGAGTTCGCCGACTTTCTTAATTGTATCGTCGGTAATGAGGCCGTGCTTTAAAGCATCTGCTTGGTGGGATCGCATGGCTAATTCCATGCCGTCGGCCCATTTTAATTCTGAGGGTGTGAGCGACGCGGCGCCCTTAATAAGCCCAGGGCGCATCTTATTCACCCAGTGAGCATAGATCTTTTTACCAGCAGCAGCATCGGGAGCTTCCGAAAAAAACTTCCCAAAATTCTCTGCTTTAAATAATGAATCAAGATTGTTGTGGAATGCTTTTGTAGCAGTTTCACCACCATCAGCAACCTCTGAAGTTAATTTAAAATAATTGTTAGTGAATCGACTTGCAAACTGCATTTTAACTTTATCCATTAGGGTAAAATCTTCAGTTTCGCCAAGCATATTCTTATTTAATTTTTCAGCTAAATCTTGAGTTTTATTTTGTGAAATTTCTAGGTTTCTAAGTCTTTTTAACCCGGATTCTCCAACATCCTCTATTTTTTCAGCCTCATGTAACAATCCTAAGTTTTTAAACCTAGCAACTTCGTCAGCTTTAGTTATTCCTGCCGTTCTCTTTAATAAACTAGCTCCCCTGCCAACATTCTTAAACGCCCAGGCTGCTCGGCCTAGAGGAAAAGCCATCCCCCCGACCAGTGATGTAGTATTAAGAAGATTTAACCAAAGAGGTTCTTCACTCCATTGTTGCTTCGCGCTTTCCCAATCGTGATGAAAACCGCTGTTATCGTATTTGAGTCCAACAACGGCCATTTCACCACCGAATAGAAAGTCCATAACATCAACATCAAGACCTTGATCTTCTTCTATATCAACCTCTCGCCCAGCATTTGGCGTAGTAACAAGACTTAATTCTCTAGGAAGATTTGTTGGTTCTAGAAGATCGGTTCTATTCTTTCTATGAATAAGATCATATTTTTCTCTTTTTTCTTGGGGCGAACGGGTAAGTATTCTATCCTGCGCGTCAGGAGATTCAAGCAAATTTGTATTATTGTTTCTACTTTTTCGAGCACCACGATCTCGAATATCTTTCGCGTCGGACGTTCTCTTCTTTAGCCCAGTAAGATTTGTATCATACGCAGGGGCCTCGTCACCCTGAGGGTGTATAAGTTCTTCTTCATCGAGTAAATTTGCTTTATTTCTAACTGCCATCTACTAAAATTCCTGCTTTCTTATACCGCTCACGCTGCCGCGCAGATCTCCCCCTCATCGGCGAGCCCCTGCGTCCAGTAGACACCTTACCAGATTTACTAAAGTGGTTATAAATATTTGGATTAAGCGTCTTTAACTTAGACATATTATTAATTGTATTTATAACTTCTGTTCTAATCTTTTTCTTTGTTATATCTGTACTGGTAGAAAGGCCAAACTCTTCTGTAAGCTGTCGGTTGATTTCTGCCATAACAGCATCAACTGTTCCATCAAACGAAGTTGGATTTTCGTTATAAACGATATCATCCATAACTTGAATGGCGTTTGCCACGTAGTCTTTCTGTCTGATTTCGGTGTTTTTTCTATTAAGAGGTCTAGAGTCCTTTTCAATATCCTTATGAGGGAAGAACGTGGGGTTGTTCTCTGACCAGGGAGTAGCTAAATCGGGGCGTACTTGTTTAAGGGCACGACCAGTAGCAATTCTCATCACTCTAGGATTCAGAGTATCAACCATTCTTCCTAATTCTTCTGCATCATTGGTTTCACTGTATGGAGTTCCGTCTGGCTTTTTTTGTGTTTCAATAATTTGTTGTGTAACTTCTGCTCTAGCTCCACCAATGAATGCTGCTATCTTTTCTCTACCTTGTGGGGTATTAGGTAGATAATCGGCAGTCCAATCTATTCCCTTATTCTGAATAAGGTCACCGATTGTAGCATTCTTAAGCTTATCAGTCTCGGAACCTTTACTTCTGTCGGCTGGCAATCTGTCTTCTTTGTGAGCCTGACTGTCCATGAGTCTTGTTTGGGCTCTAGATGCTTCATTTGCTTGAACCATAGTTGGTCCAAATTGTTGAGAAATTGATTCACTTTGTCTTGTTACCACACCCTCAATTTCTTTATTAATATATGGGTTGTTTGCATACTTACCAGCAGACTGAGCATACTGGTCTGTAAGATTACTAATTCCCGAAAGACTTGAAGTAAAAGCTTCTTGTCTTAATAAACTTACTCTTTCTTTCCCAGCAGGAGAATCTAAATCAAGATTTTGTGTTACACCGTTGGCATCAGTATATACCCCTCGATTAATCATACTCATTGTATCGGACATTTTTGTTCTAATTGCCATCATTTTATCTTGATAAGGTCTTCCATTTTGTGAAATAAAATTATCATACTCTGCTTTCCACCATCTATCGTGAAGAGTATTAGTAATATTTGCACCCATTTGTTCAAATGGCTTAGCAAGAGCAGGGTTATTAAATTCTTGCGCGAACGCAGAACCTAAGAACGCAAACCCCATATTTGTAAGACCCGTGCTAATTGTTCGTTGCATCTCACCCGGAGGCTGTTGCTGTTGCTGTTGCTGTTGTGGGTTAGCGGGAGGTAAAACCTCATCAGGATTTCTAGCCGGTTGTTGAGGTGTTTGTACTGGCATTTTTTGATTTGGTTGTGCCATTATAGGTTTCCTCCAACTACGCCGCTTGGCATACTAGGAAGTCGTGATCCCGACGGCGTTACTCCTGGGGCGACGACCGCTGCGCCCCCCTCTGTCGCAGTTCCGGGCGTAAAGAACTCTCTTCCAGCATTTAATAGATTACCAGCACCACTCATCAGTCCACCTATTCCTCCAGCATTAAAGAAACCAGAACCACCACTAGAACTGGCAGCACCAGGAACAGCAGAGTTACCAGCCATATTACCAAATGCTCCACCAGAAGTGAACATTGCGTTTGTAGCGCCTCCAGTTGCGTATCCTGCGACTACCCCAACGGCACCAATAATAAGTTGTTCTACAAACTTACTATCTCCGACGGCAGCCCGAGCCTGATATCCTGCTTGGGACATAGAACTAGCAGCCTGTGTGGCCGCAGTCATAGAATTAGCTAAACTATTCATTGTTTGTTGATAATTATCTCTAATACCTGGGAGCCCATCGAGGAATCTTTGATTCCCCATTGACACTCGTTCAGCATTTTGTCTAATATAATCATGTAATTGAAGGTTGGCATTCCAAGTTTCATTCACTCTCTGAAATGCAACATCGTGCTTAGCACGAATTTCTGTAGCTTCTGACATCGCGGCACGCCTAGCTGTCCCGCCCTTAGCAGATCTATTTTTAAGATCCCGCATTGTTTCTTTCATCGCTGTTGCTGCGCCTTCGTGAATTTGACCTAAAGTACTTTGGCTTAGTTTTTCCCAAGCGGGGCCCTGTTGAGCTAACAATTGCTCAGATTCGGCAGTTTGTCTACTCTGAATGCGGAAAGAGGCCGATTGAGATGCCTGAGCTGCAAACTTCTTAGGATCTAGAATGCCTTTTCGCACATCATCAATTTCATCTTGAGCCGCAGAGCTTCCTATGCCTTTTTTGCCCACACCTCCAGATAGTTTATACTGTAATAATCCTTTGGCTTGTGCCGAATGTTGTTCATCGGTTTTATAAACATCATCATACGTGCCCGGTGTCCCTGTACTACCAGCGGTGCCTGGAAGATCATATGTTCCAGGGGCTCCCAACATGTTAAATACATTACCGCGGGCTTGTTCGGCTGCCATTGTTCGAGACTTTTCAGCCTCAACCGACTCAACAGCCATGTAACTTAGTAGCCCTTGGCGAGCAGCCTCATTACGTGCTCGCTGTTTTTCTTTTGCTTTTGAAAAAATAGCCATTTTTACTCCTAATTAATTATCTGAATATTTAATGAAAATATCAATTTTAAGATCCCGGGCCGTTAGGAAAGTCCGCGACCACATTTTGTACAACTGTGAAGTCGGTGTTAATTTCACCATCTTCAGAACAATCAATATCTCCACCCCCCGGTACCCCACCACTTCCTAATTGATTAAATCCAGTGTCTCGGGCAACATATTTCAACTCCGAGCTAACAATCCCCATTTGCCAATAATGTATTAAATTTTGACCTTTTTCATATGTATGGGGGCCACCAAGTGAATTATTTAACCAATGAATTGTACCCGCTGGGCCTTTAACTCCGTCTAGTCCGTTATATAAATAACTCATTTCAGTTTGTGTGAGTCTTGCATTCCACATTCCTGCTGAGTGTATTCTACAGACAGCCGGTTGATTCCCCTTCGACGTGGGGCCTCTATACAGAGAACGATCCCCGGTTGTAAAATACAAAGCATTAGCGTCACAACCAAATACAACATCTCTCGGATCTTTAAGATTTGGAGGGGGATCAAGTCCGATCGTACTATTGGAGTTTGGAGTAAAAGTATTAAAACCGTTTTGTGGATTATATACATTAATTCCATTTACATTATCATAATCACAAATAAAAAAGTACCATTCATCTAATCCAAGAGGCCAAATAACATTTTGGGAGCCTGCGTTCCAATCTGCAAGATCAATATCATCTAATTGACTAGGATTTTGATTCTGATAAAAATCATTTTTGGCCCATGCTCCTGTAGCGGGTGCGAGGTCAGATGGATCTGTTCTGCCGCCGCCGATGCTCACACGAGTTAGAAGCAATCCTGAGGCTCCAGTATTTCTCTGTAAAATAATATTAATCGCATTAAAGCTACGGTTGTTAATATCTTGTTGTGGAGAAAAACTATTAAAAATAGTAGAAGTTTGACCAATCTCGGGCCACGCGAGCCACTTGATCCAGCAAGCAAAAGTCCAATGATCTGAAATAGATCTAAAGTTTGCGGGAACTCGTCCCCGTAAATACTCATCTGCTATATTCGATTGCCCTTGCCCGATTGTACTTAAGTGCATTTCAACTGCTCTATTATCAAATTCAACAACCGCTGGCTCAGAAGCGTCGGGAATATTACTGGGGATCTGATCTGATTCGCCTTCGTTAGCACTCCACATCGGAAGAGAAAGACTCGCTACGTCATTTTCTACTTCTCGACCTACAATTTCTAACCAATATGTAAGATTTTTTTCCGCTGTTTCAGTTGTTACAGGAATTGGGGCAAACATAAAAGCAAAACAAGTTTCAAATGTCGTACCTCTGGCATAATCTAAATCAGTAGATGCGGGGGGGTCAAGACCGGGCCGTATAATCCCTACACCCAAAGCAGTATTATCTAAATTAGTTGCCGATTCGGTTGCCTGAAACAGGGGGACAGACTGTAGAAGTACAGCCGAACTAAACGGCTTCTTGGGGTCCGCCCGATATAAGTTAGCCGTGCAGGAATTATTTCCAGTACTTGCAGCGCCAATTAATCGGTCTAGAGTAAAGGAACACCACGCAAAAATAACATGCCCTGTATTATGATAAATTGTGTGATTAACCAGTGTACCGATTGTATTAAAGTCGTTCCGGGCACCTTCCAGAAGCATCACGTCTTCTGTTACATAAAAATCAATAGACACTGGGGGGGACTGTGTATCATTTCTTCCAACAGAGTGAATCAGAGCCTTATAGTTTCCACCCTTGCGTCCCTTAAAGAAAAATGTATTAGTATAAGATATGAAGGTTTCTGTGGTCCCCTCCCCGTCCATATTAGTAACAACAATTTTATAGTGAAGTAAAATTGAACTATTTACAGCGGGCCACGTAAGCTTTGCACTTCGTATGCCGGTTTCATGTGTAATAACAGAAGGAGGGGGAAGCTTTCTATCTATACGGGTGCGACCTTTTGTATTTGGATTAGTGGGGGTTCTATTGTTAATGGCCGCATCAATTAATTCACCCACCCTAAGGAGCAGACTTTTTTCATCCGTGGGTAGCCCTTGCATTCGTTGAATGCGTTTAGCAAAATATGATCTTCGTCTAGCCATTATATTAAATGCCAAGCTCCAAAACGTTAAGGTGCGCCCACCACACCACTGTACTATCGGCCGCCCGCGCAGACCCATCATTAAGAGTCGTTGTATCTTGTACTTCTAATCTTACGTTGAGAGACTGACCTAATAGGGGGTGTTCTAATATGAATGGTCCAATAGCAAAAGAATTATGAAATTCTCCAAACGTCTCCAACCATTCTGTTCCTTCTGCAACCAATGAAATCCCATCCGTATCAATAACTTTAACGACCACACTTCCAGTAATTTGATCTATCCCAAATAAACCAACAGCCGGATCTGCATAAAGTGAAATGAACCCCCACACCATTGAATTTCCATTTGAGTTAATTGGGGTATAATCTAATTCTGACCCCCCCAGAACAACTACTGGATCTGTTCCAATAATATTTACATAGAAATCTTCTTGTGTGTGAGTTGTAATATCAAATAGACTAGGAGTCACTCCTAATTTTTCTGAGTATGGGGTTGTTGTACCGTCTTTTCTAATTCCTCGTACTCTTACAAAGGTTGTAGCGGTTAACCCATCAAGTACTGTAATTATACCGAAAGTAGGAAAAGTGTCAAAAGTACTAAAATTTTGTGTTGTAGAAACATCTACCTCATAGAAATTAATTCTCTGGTCTGGTAGGGGATCCCATTCAATAACTGCCCCACGAATTGTTGCGCGTACAGTTAAAACAGGAATAGGTAAAGTTTGGTCTACTTTTCGTTTTAGTAAAGATAATGAAGACTCTAAACTTGATAGTTCTTTTGAGTCCTGCATTTCTAATAATGCACGTTCAAACTCCTGTTGCTGGCTGTGTGTGAAGTTTGTAAATCGTTTCGCGAATGTTCTTAAAAAGTCCGTTCCGGCCATGTTTAACTCGTTAATACTTCAAAAATATTAAAATTCTTTGTTGTAATTGTTGCTGGAGAGCCATAAACCACAGAAGAAATTGGGTCGGCATCGTCTGAGTCCGCCGGAGTATCATTAAAAATCCAGTCATTAGGCTCGGGGTGCCAATTAATAACCCGGGCCTTTAATTGAATTACGTTAGAGCCTGCAACTAAAGTTGAAAGTTTTTGTACAAACGCTCCCCTACGAATTAATTTAAATGGGCCAGTCATAAGTAAGGAATCGGGCGTCGTAAAGTCCCCGATATCCGCTGTTTTTACTTCTAGAATAGACCCGAGAGGGAACGCTGCGGTATTATTTGTCCCATAAGATGTAACAAAAAAATTTTGTCCAACTTGGTTATCTTCTACAATCCATTGAAGTTCTACGTCCGTCCATTCAACATTATATATTGGACTCCCAGTTACATTAATAGAGATTTCATAATCTATAGAGTAATACGCTCTCCCTCCAATTGCATTATAGTCTATTTCAAAAATAGGCTGGAATTCCTCTGATAGAAAGATAGGCGCCGTAAACGCTGACCCATCAAAATATCCATACGCCTGTGAGAATGGAACAACCGCTACAATATTATTAGACCAGGGGCCGAATAATTGATTTTTTGTAACAACTCGGATCCGTATATAATAGGTTCGTCCATCTAATAAGTTTGGGAACACATAGAAAGGATCGGATGTAACAAATGAATCTAAATTTGCGAAATTTGGTGTCTCACTAATTTGGGTTTCATAAAATAAAAATTGTTTGAGTCCTTTGGGCGCGGCCCATGCTAATCGGATTTCTCGATACTCTACCTCAGAATTAATATCCTGATCTGGAATCTTTGGTATGAATGGAGAGAACACTCTTTTATTAGATTGAGAAACCTGAGCAGCGAGACTAGAATTGAATGCATTTTCAAGATGAGCAACAAATAATCTTAACTGAGAGTGACGACCGGGTGTCCACTCTTTAAGGTTATTAGTCTCTTGGTTTGGAAATGCTCGTCTGTATTCGGACATTATGTAACACTTTTAACATTAATTACCTGCCCTGGGAATGGGTGAAGTTGAGCAGCGATTCGAATGCCAGTAATTCGACAATCTACATCGGCTTCATTGTTCTCAACTGTAATTCTTACAAACTCTCCAGGGTGAAAATTAGGCTTAAGGGATTGTCGGATAAGTGAGTTATTTGTCCCAAATGTCATAACCACATCTTGAGAATCAAGAGCTTGAACCTGCGAGGAGCCCTCAGCAGATTCAACCGTTACCGTCCAGTTAATTGCTGTATTATTTTCTACACGTATTTCAATATAGCGTGGTTGTACTCGACCCGAGAAACCTCCTTCTTGACCGAGGGGCCCACCCAAACGTAGATAAGGGGTCTGGAATTTAGTTTTAATAGGGGTTGAAGATCCGGTCGGACCCGTCCAGTTAAGTTGGCCTTCGGTAAAGAACTCATAAACCATACCAGAATCGTCCGAAGCATATAGATGGAAATCACTATTCGTGTCTTCAATTTCAACGGTATCTAGAATATTTATATCTGAAGGAATATTTAATGTAGTCCAATAACCTTTTGTTACATCATCAATAGAGTATTGATATGAAAAAATACTATCATATTCAGGAATCGGCGATGTAGTATCTGGGTTAAACTGGAGGATAACATTTCTTCTTTTACTGTGGGTTGTGTGCATTAAATCAATATTTTTCTTTGGTAATGCGTCATACTTATCTCTAATCGGTTCACTAATTTTTTCTGTATTATTACCATCAAACAGACGAAGCCCATCTTTGTCAACCGCATAACCAACCATACGACTCTTTCCTGCGGCCCTCCGACCTACACATCCCATATTATCAACAAGCTTGTCTACAGCGAAATCGGGGTTATCCCCCATAACTTGCCACTTTCCTGTTTCTGTTTCCACAATTAAGGTAGAATATGTTTCATAAATCGCGGTAATTTTATCATCTAGTTGGAACTCATTAAGTAGAGGCCAGCTTTCTAGTTCATTAACTTCACTATAATATAGAGAATTGGGGTTCTGCGGATCTCCGGCCATGAAACCAGTATCCTTCCATACCTTGAAAATTCCTACTTTAGGTGGGGGGCTGTTATCATCAGAGAAATCCCCAACCTGTGGTGGGGTAGACGTTCCTAGACTGCCGTCAGGAATGATATCTGTATAGGTAGTCGCTGAGTTGTTTTCAATTCGATCTAAGAATAAGAATAAACTACCTCCGGCTACAGTTCTATAAATTTGTCTCGCAGTAACCTGAAGATCCTCAGATACGGGGATATTTGTTAAATCAATTTGTGCATGGCTGGCGGCTGTAACCGCAGCACTGGCAGGACCGGCGTTAGATTCCTGTCCATACTTGGAAACATAGGTTACAACATACTGATAAACCCCTGTTTGCGTCCCAACCCCAGAAACGGTTGCAATAGGGTTACCCTCGTCCAAACTATGGAATCTATCTAGACGAATTCCCGTGCGCGTGTGAGTCTCATCATTAAGTCTGAAGTCCCAACGCACCCTCTTAATAGTTTGATCTTCAGGATAAAAGTGTCCCCTTGGACCAACAGGGGCCCCACTGAAGTCGAGGTTTAGTTTATTCCACCCCTCAACTAATTCACCAATAGCGAAGTAGAACTTCCAGTGGTTATTTTCAACGGTGTCACCATCTGGGCTAACCCAAACAGCCATCGCAGCTTCTCCAGTATTAAATGAACTAGGGTCGATGCTGTCGGCCGTTAATTGTCCTCTTGGGATGTATGTGAAGAAGCTCACTCTATTAGCCGCAGTATACTGCGAGGGTCTAGCGTCGGAGCTTGCATAAAATTGGTTGTCTAACTTCTTTTCAATATAGAATAATCTAGAACCCGCTACATCTTTATCAATTCTAGTAGATGCACCGTCCCATGTAATAGTACTATCATCCGTAACAGTCATTTGACTGGCTGGTTTAGTCTGAAAAGTAGAAGACGTATTGAAGGATTCTCGAACTGTTTGAGTGCCGCCCGGAGCTGTAAGGCCCCAATTGGTAATTACCGCACCGTCGTATTTTACAAGATCATCCCCCTGTCCTACTAGATCTGGATTTTGATTTGTAATATATGTGAATTTTTCGTGCTGGTCTGATGAATGAAAAAGATCCGCCGTCCTACCCGTCTTCAGCGTAGTAATACTACTACCGTCGATTCTACCAAGAATCGTACCTGCTGCGACTAAAGTATGACGAAGGATCTGACCATCGAGATCTGAAGTTTTGTAAAAATCAATCCACGGAATTTTTTGAATTACACCATTTTCCGCGTACTGTGTAGATAATATTCGAGTGTTGCCCTTAACTTTTGTTAGGGCACCATAAGTTTCAAAGAGATCACAATTTTCGGCAATACGAAGTTGTTCAGCCTGAAGAATATCAGGACTAGACTTTGTAAATAGACCTTTAAAGTTTAAAAGATCAATATATGGTAATGTGGGAAGGCCCATTAATTACGTTGATCCTCCAGGGAGTAGTCCTTTATTTTTATAATCATCTCTAATTTTCTTTGCTGCGCGCATTTGTGATTGAAAGTCTTTATAATCCGCAAGAGTTCCAAGCACACTTAATTTACCGGCCGACCGGCGCCCGATGCGCCCAGCCCGTTCAGCAACGGCTTTGGCTTTTTTTAAATCAAT
>Ga0307377_10001100_pt1 | contig 35391 bp, 40 predicted proteins | sample TR3MG_FD_202535 | JGI IMG/M metagenome (GOLD analysis project Ga0307377, IMG submission 202535) | Soil microbial communities from Risofladan, Vaasa, Finland - TR-3 | ecosystem: Environmental > Terrestrial > Soil > Coastal area > Acid sulfate soil | place: Finland: Risofladan, Vaasa | collected... | reverse complement strand
CTTTCATATTAAAAAGAAAAGCACGCTATAAAAGCGTGCTTGTCATAAACAAAATCCAGGCTTGAGTTGTTCAGCGTTATCCGCGCGGCCTTCGACCATCTATCCCTACGACCATCTGTCAGGGTGCCGCGCAGCTGATTGCCTTGAATATTCTTGTCAGGGCTTCTTGGGAGTGGTGTATGGAACTTCTTTCTGGTGCGGTTCCCAGATCGTTTCATAGCCAACAAAAAACTGCCCCGGCACAATTTCTTTCTGACGGGTAGTCACATGGAATGCATGGCCATCTGGAACCTTGGGACGGATAAATTGTTTCTTCTCATCGCTCATAATCATATCTCCTTGCTGGTTGAAAACGGGAGGAATTTAAATTTCAACAGGGTTGCCAGCCCCTCCCACCTAACTGACTAAATTATACTATCTGGCGCGTGTAATGTCCCTTTTTTGGAATCACGTGGCGCACGCCCCCCTGGGGATTCTCGACATCACCCAGGTAGCGCGGAATGAGGTGAATATGGACATGGAATATGCTCTGCCCGGCCGCCGGTCCCACGTTAACGCCGATATTGTAACCATCGGGCTTGAATTCCTCGTCCAGTCGCATGCGCTCCTCGGTGATCAGCCCCATGCAGGCATTGACCTCTTCGGGCGTCAGGTCGAAAAAGCTGGCCACATGGCGACGCGGGATAACCAGGGTATGGCCCGGGCTCACCGCGTAGGTATCACGCGCACTGTACGCAAGTTCATGCTCCAGTGATACGCCACGCGGATCTTTGCAGAACAGGCATGGATCGTTCGGATCCCGTTTTTTTTCTGTTTTATCTACAGCCGACAAACTTCGTCCCCCTTATCAGCGGCTTGCGCTATCGGCAAGCGCCAGCGATCTTGCCTTGTCCATTTGCTCCTCGCAATGCCTTAAACAGAGCGGCTGAAGGGCATGCGAAAAACATTCGATAATGACTTCAAACTCATCGGCCACATCTTCTGCAAGCCCGGTATCGTTCGTTAATTCTGCCAGTACATTCTGTGCTGTCGTCTTGTTTACCCTGCATAGCACCGCTACATGAATAGGAAGTTGCTGCTCCATACTGACCGTTAACGCCTTTTCATAAGATCTTATGGCTTCCTCCAGGCGTTCCGGGTTTTCTTCCGTCTCGCCGAGATGATGTAATGCAGCAGCACGGTTATTATGTGTAGCGGTCAGCTCCAATGGATAATTATCCGCATCCAGTACGGCAAGCGCATTTTTATAGGCCACAACTGACTTTTGAAATTGACGGTTGCCTTTGAGCAGTTTTCCGTACGCATGGAAAGTATCTCCAAGCTGATGCATCGTAAACATCCAGTCTTCCGGAGACTCGTCTCGCGTCCAAACCAGCAAGGCATTGGTATAGGCGTCTACAGCGATTTTTAACGGCCTGGTGGCATCAAGTATCCGGCCAAGCGCCTGGTTAGCCGTGCCCAGGTTATATTGCGTAGCGGCCCACTGCAATGGCGAGTTTTCCTGTCTGAACTCCTCTAATGCATTGCTAAAACACTGAATGGCCCGTTCAAACAATTCAGCATCTCTGCGCTGCTGTCCCAGTGCAGCGAGAATGTTTCCAAGACAATTCTGTTTCTCAGCCCAGGCCAATGGGTCCTGATCGCGATACTGATCTGTCAGCGATACCTCAAGTGCCTCGCGTAAACTTTCAAAAACTTTGGAACTGAAACGGTGCTGCTCATAATTCCCCCGTGTGTAACGAAAATTATCCGCTACAGCAACCTTGGTATCCGGAACAGCCGTCGCGGCCGCCTCTTCGCTCAGTATGCCTATGGAATTCGCTATTGCGCGTTCCAGGGCTCTGTTGTCAGGATACATTATGTAACTGGTTGAGAATTTCATTTTGCCCGATCGAGAATTTCATTCAGGTCAGGGTCGGCGCCGACCGCTCCGCCAAGTTCGATTTCTTCCTCGGTCGCTTCGCGTATAGACAAGACTTCCAGCTTGAAAGTGACTTCTCTGCCGCAAAGGGGGTTGTTACCGTCGACAGTTAATGTCTTGTCATCGAATCGGGTAACGATAAAGTTTCTGGGCTCACCTTTTTCATTTTCCATGGTGATGGTCATACCAATTTCCCGATATTCTTCCGGGACATTTTCTATGCGATCGGTAAATACCAGAGACTCATCTCTCTCCCCATATAATTTTGTTGTGTCTACTGGGACTTCGATAATATCGCCAACTTTTTTACCATAGAGTTCCTTTGTTACTTCTTCGGACATGACATCATTCACGCCGTGAACATAACTCAGCGGATAATCTACAGTAACAAGTATGTCACCGGTTTTGTTATCGATGACTTTATAATTTAGTTCAACGAAGGTTTCGTCTTCAATTGTATCTGACATGTCTGATAAAACCCTTTTAAAACAGTGTGGCCCCAAAAATTTTCACTTTTTCCCTTTCATAACCCAGGACCAGCCTTCCCAGCCATTCACTTTTACTTTTTTTGTTTATCACTTTATATAAAACAGTGACATATTCTCCACGGCGTATCATGCCAAGATACGAATAATCGTCTGATAGATTTTTCGCAAGGTCGCTTCTCGCAAACTGCTTGCCCATTTCAACCTCATTGGCACCCGCAATAAATGAACTTGAAAAATGACGTGTGAAAGCGCCGTAATTTCCTTCATTGGAGTACTTGATAAGATCAGCCCACATCGGGTTGGCCAATTCTAAAATCTCTTCATCTGTTTTATCAATAATATTCATCAACCCAACCCCGCTAAAAAAACATCATGCTTTTTTTATCAAAATGATTATTCCGCGCTTGCTGAACAGATAAAAAGAGGACCAACATAAAAATATGCCGGCCCTCATTTAACAGCAATTTATCGCAAATATATTTGGGCAGGCCTGCTTTTACAAAACTGGTAAATCAAACATGCCTGTATTTGCTTAGTGCTGACCTTTAGCTTTCAGTTCAGCCAGTGCCTTGTCCTCGACTTCACCCACCAGATGATACAACGGCGCTTTTTCCATCGTGTACGCACCCGTCTTGGGGTCACGACGGGAAACCGTCAGCACGTGCCAGTTCTTGTCATCCAGCTTCATGACATCACCGCGGTAGTAGTAACCCGGCCAACGTGTCTCCTTACGGAACAGCGTATGCTGGAATACACTCTCGGAAGTCAGGAAGCGATGCTTCAGCTCCCATGCACGCAGCAACTCGTGTACATCTGAAGCGGCGACATTTTCCAAATCCTCACCCAGAACACCCATTTTCTTGAGACCGATGTTCAGGAGCTTGTCGTTGGTCATGTAGTTAACACCAAAACCACCACAGTACTCATCCATCAACTTCTGCAAACGATCAAGACCCTGTCTCGGATTGATGAAGTTTGGATTAACTGAACCGGCAACCACTTCATTACTGTAAACGCGGTAAGTTTCCATAGGTTTGTAGATCTGTTCCTTACGACGATTGATTTGCTCATCAGAAACACGGATGCCCTCTGCTTTGCCATCATCAATATATTTACAGGCAGCCTTGGCAGCCAGACGGCCTTCAGTGAAAGAGCCCGATGAGAAGGCGTGCGGAGTACCACCTACCGCATCACCCGCTCCGAACAAACCTTCAACAGTCGTCATTCGGTTATAGCCCCAGTAGTATTCTGGCGGGGAAATATCTTCCGGACCTGAACACCAAGCACCGCATCCGGTAGCATGTGAACCCATGACATAAGGCTCTGAGGTGGTCAACTCGGGGTTTTCGTGCTTTGGATCAACGTCTGTGGCTGCCCAAAGTACCGCCTGACCAACGGTCATACCCAAGAAGTTGTGCCAACCGATTTCTTCAAGATGTGGGTCCTGGAAGGCTTCCATGGTGACCATGTGGATTGGTCCGCGACCCGCATTCACCTCATTGATGATGGCATGGTTACGCAGACAGGTTGGAATCGGACGATGCGTTCTGTGCGAAACTTCCGGGTCCAGATATTCCTTGCCTACCATTTGTTGAAGTGCTGGGAACCACTTGGACTCATACTCTTCACCGTAGGCATTCTGGGTATAGGTTTTGAGGTGCAGGAAGTAGGCACCTACTGGACCATAACCATCCTTGAATCGTGCCAATACGATACGGTTCTCCATTTGTGTCATCTTTGCACCAGCTTCGATCATCAGGCCATATGCAGAACCCGAAGACCAGGGTGCGTACCAGACACGGCCCGCACCTTCACCAATTGAACGTGGTTTGAAGATGTTGGAAGCGCCACCGGCACCGCAGATCACAGCCTTGGCCTTGAACACATGGTAGTTACCTGTGCGAACATTGAAGCCTACTGCACCGGCAACTCGGTTTTCTTTGGATTCATCCATCAGGAAGTGCGTCAAACAGATGCGGTTAAAAATCTTGTCCGCTGACTTCTTGGCAGCTTCAGCAACGATAGGCTTATAAGATTCACCATGAATCATGATTTGCCAACGCCCTTCACGAAGATAGGAACCTTTCTTCTCGTTGCGCATGATGGGAAGACCCCATTCTTCAAAGTTATGCACAGTGGAGTCGACGTGACGAGCCATATCAAACAGCAAGTCTTCACGCACCATGCCCATCAGGTCGATACGTGCATAGCGCACGTGATCTTCGGGATTGTTCTCGCCAAAGCGCGTACCCATGTAACAGTTGATCGCATACAGACCCTGTGCTACCGCACCAGAACGCATGATGTTCGCCTTTTCGGCGACGACGATCTTCTTGTTCTGACCCCAATATCTTGCTTCAAATGCTGCACCCGTACCGCCCAGACCCGCACCGGCAACCAGGATGTCGATATTGTCTTCAATAATGGTATCGTAGTTCATTAGTATTGCACCCCTTCTTTAATTTCTAAGCCATTAGATTCGAGTGTGTGCAAGCCGCCTTCATCCATACGGATGTACTTAGGCTCGTTAAACAACAGCTGACTGTCTCGCATTTCCTTGCTTGGAGCAGGCACATCTGCAAGTTTAGGCGTCGCCGAACCCCAGGGCTTGGTCGTGATAGGCGCCAATAGCTCCATGTCCTTCTTACCGCTACGGAACTTGATACGCCAAGCAATGGTGCCTTTTTCCTCATCACGGAGTACACGTACCGAATGGCCAAGCGGAGCAAAGTCTGCGTAACCGCGTACATCAATCGCCTGGTGCGGGCAGGCTTTTACGCAGGAATAACATTCCCAGCACATGTTGGGTTCAATGTTGTAGGCACGTCGAAGTGATTTATCGATGTGCATGATGTCTGATGGGCAGATGTCAACGCATTCGCCACAACCATCACAACGCGTCATATATACAAAGGTTGGCATAATATATTCCTCTATTTCTTATAAATGATTGGTCAAGTAAGTGTTAGTAATGGTTTGGTCTTTCAGCCTTGATGCAAAGCCCCATGTTTGGCGGGTTCTTGCCCATATATTGTGGGATATCCGGGAATTTTGCCTGTACGGCAGGATCCGTCAAATCGTAGTCAGGAGGCAAATTCTCCCGGGAACCATCGGCCCGGGTAATTTTTTTCTGGTAGGCCGCAGCAGGCTTGAAGAACATATGGGCGAACTTGGAAAAATATACGCCGCCAAATAGAACGGTGCTAGACAGGATGAACAAGGCAAAGAATACGGTTAAGCCACCGCCTGTAAATGACCAGATCAATGCAAAAGTCGAGGTGGCAAGAAGCGAGAGAATAAACAAATCCGCACGCTCGAACCGAAACCATGGAAGGCCTTCAGCGGATACATCAACGCGGATAGCGAACCAGAACCAGTATCCGCCAACGGCCAGCATCAGAGCGCCGATATGCCATAGCTCTGGCAGCAAGGCAGGGGTGGGCGTTGCCGGCGTGGGATAGCCAAAAATCATGATCGCGGTAGTCACAATGAAAATAATGGTTCCGTACATGGTCAACAGATGAGAAAGCCTGCGTCTTGGATTGCTGAATTCGCCGGAAGTTAATACTTCTTTTGCCAGCACTGAAGTGGCAATCGAAACTTTTTCCCCGCCACCCACTGACCGTTTTGCGCTCTTCTTCGCTTTTTTCGCATTTTCGAAGAAGTACTGCGCACTTTTCTTGTGCATCATGTCAAGTATTGTCCCGCCTATGACCAGCAGGACCATCAAAACGATATACCCCTGCATGTAGGCGGTTGGAATTGATGCCGAAAGTTCGGCAAAGGGGTTGCTCGTGAACATCAGGTTCTCCTCAAAATTTTAGATGTAAAATTATCCTTAAATTGCTTGGCCGTCGGGTATGGAAAAAGTTATCCCCACAAAAGTTCTTCACCCTACAAACCTACCACTATTACTTCACCCTACGAACCTAACACCATTACTTAACTTAATCAGCCCGAACAAAAATTGGTAAAAATGGGGGCAAAGAAGAGCGTCCCGTCTCCCAACCCTCCCGCATCGGGATGGGGTGTTTTCTAGCGCCCCGAGTGACCACTGAGTTTTACTTCAACTTTTTCACTCTCTTCGATACTTGCGTAGTAGGCACGCAGTATTTCCAGCACCTCGGGTCGGCTGAATTCGGCGGGCACTTCTGCTCCTTCGGATAGCCATTTGCGCAGCTTGGTACCGGAGACCAGCAACCGGTCTTTCTCATCGTGCGGGCAGGTGCGTGCCGAAGCCATGCTGCCGCATTTGTAACACCAGAAAGTCCAGTCGATCTTGAGCGGCTGTGTTTCCATCGAGCCTTTGGGGATCTCGTCGAAGATATGATGCGCATCGAACGGGCCGTAGTAGTTGCCGACCCCGGCATGGTCGCGCCCGACAATCAGATGCGAGCAACCGTAGTTCTGGCGGAACAGTGCATGCAGCAATGCTTCGCGCGGACCCGCGTAACGCATGTCCAGCGGGTAGCCCGCCTGCACGATGGTGTTTTTGACGAAATATTTTTCGACCAGTGTACCGATCGCATCGGTACGCACATCAGCCGGAATGTCCCCGGGCTTCAGGTTGCCGAGCAGCGAGTGGATCAATACGCCGTCGCAGATTTCGATGGCGATTTTTGCCAGATATTCATGCGATCGGTGCATCGGATTGCGTGTCTGGAACGCCGCGATCTTGCTCCATCCCAACTTTTCGAACAGGTCGCGTGTCTGGTGCGGCGTCATGAACAGCTCACCGTATTTCTGATCGAAACCGCCCAGTGACAAGACCTTGACCGGGCCGGCGAGGTTGACATCGCCCTGCGCCATGACCATTTTTACGCCCGGATGCTCAATGTCGACGGTGTTGAACACGGTTGCGCATTCGTGCGCCTTGTCTATGGTATATTTTTCGGTGACGCGCATCGTGGCGAGGATGCTGTCGTCTTCAGGATCGATCAGCGCGATCTCGCGGCCGGTCTGGATATCGTTGGCGGTGAGAAAATCGGTGGAGAGAGTGATGGGGATAGGCCAGAATATGCCGTTGGCCATTTTCATGCCGGCGCACACACCCTGCCAGTCGGGAAAGGACATGAAGCCCTCAAGCGGTGTGAATCCGCCGATGCCCATCATTACCAGATCGCCCTTTTCGCGTGAACTGACTTTGATGCGCGGCATGTTGCTAGCGCGTAACAGTTCGTCTGCAAGGGCTTTCCCTTTAAGCAACAAAGGCTCGAGGTTCCCCCCGCCGTGCGGTCTTACGAGTGCCATTTCGCTTCTCCCTGGTTTACCAATTCATCCGGATCAACTGTAGGGCTATGCTAGAGCTTTAGGGGACTAACTACGATACCCCTAATGGGTTATACAGTTATAGCTCATCACGGCTATGGTTGGCGACACCGGCAATTGTGGATACTATCGCACCTTCAATAGCGACGCGTATTCCTACTTATTCAGTCGGAATTCAACACTCAACAAACAATGGAATTTAATGAATACCCATAATTTTGGAGACTCGAAGAGCACAATCGCTCCGCTACACGATCCGCTGGCATCCCCTGCGCCTGATGCAAAGAACGAGGTGCGCAACACGACTTGTTATATGTGCGCATGCCGTTGCGGTATACGCGTGCATCTGCGCGACGGGGAAGTGCGCTACATAGACGGCAACCCGAACCATCCGCTGAATAATGGCGTGATTTGCGCCAAGGGCAGTTCCGGCATCATGAAACAATATTCTCCCGCGCGGCTGACCAAGCCGCTGCGGCGCAAACCCGGGACAGATCGCGGTGCCGGAGAATTCGAGGAGATCAGCTGGGAAGAGACTTTTTCCATTCTTGAAGAACGGTTGGGAAAAATACGCGCTACCGACCCCAAGAAATTCGCGCTGTTCACCGGACGCGATCAGATGCAGGCGCTGACAGGCCTGTTTGCGCGCCAGTTCGGTACGCCCAACTATGCCGCTCACGGCGGGTTCTGTTCGGTCAACATGGCTGCCGGAATGATCTACACCATCGGCGGGTCGTTCTGGGAATTCGGTGGACCGGACCTGGAGCGTTCCAAGTTGTTCATCATGATCGGCACGGCAGAGGATCATCACTCCAATCCGATGAAGATCGCAATCTCGAAATTCAAACGCGAGGGCGGCCGCTTCATTTCCATCAATCCGATACGCACCGGTTATTCGGCGATCGCCGACGAATGGGTGGGCATACGTCCCGGCACCGACGGTGCGCTGTTGCTCGCACTGATCCACGAGATCATCGCGCTGGGTCTGTATGACCGCGAATTCCTGGTGCGTTACACCAACTCGGGGCAACTGGTTAATCTGGACGACGAGCATGATGAATTCGGCATGTTCGTGCGCACCGAAGTCCCGGAAGAAGAGGGCTGTTATGACCCGCAGAACAAGCTGTGGTGGGATCGCAACACCAACAAACCGGTCATCACGCACTCCGAGGGGGCCGACCCGTACCTGTTCGGCGAATTCAAACTGGCCGATGGCGTGCCGGTCAAGCCGGCGTTCCAGCTGCTGCAGGAACGGGTAAAGGATTACACCCCGGAATGGGCGAGCCAGGTCACCGGTATCCCGATCGAGACCATTCGCCGTCTTGCCTACGAGATGGGCATCACCGCGCGCGACCAGAAGATCGAATTGCCGATCGCCTGGACCGACTCATGGGGCAAGGAACATGACAGCATCATCGGCAACCCGGTTTCCTTCCATGCGATGCGCGGTCTGGCTGCACATTCCAACGGCTTTCAGACGATACGTTCGCTGGCCATCCTGATGTCACTGCTGGGCACCATCGACAGGCCGGGCGGCTTCCGCCACAAGACCCCGTTCCCGCGTCCAATCCCGCCCTGCGCGCGCACACCCAATACACCGCTGGCAGTCAAGCCGAACACGCCGCTCGATGGCATGCCGCTGGGTTGGCCCTCGGACCCGGACGACCTGTTTGTCGATACGGACGGAAGCCCGGTGCGTATCGACAAGGCATTCTCCTGGGAATATCCGCTGTCGGTGCACGGCATGATGCATAACGTCATCACCAACGCCTGGCGCGGCGACCCGTACAAGATCGACACGCTGCTGATCTTCATGGCCAACATGGGCTGGAACTCGACGATGAACACCGTCGAAGTGCGAAAGATGCTAAACGACAAGGAAGAGAACGGCGAATACAAGATCCCGTTCATCGTGGTGTGCGACGCGTTCCATTCCGAGACGACGGCGTATGCCGATCTGATCCTGCCGGATACAACCTATCTGGAGCGCCATGACGTGATGTCGATGCTGGACCGGCCGATCTCCGAGTTTGACGGCCCGGTTGATTCGGTGCGCATACCGGTGCTGGCACCGACCGGTGAATGCAAACCTTTCCAGGAGGTGTTGATCGAACTGGGTTCACGTTTGAAGCTGCCCGCTTTCGCCACCAAGGAAGGCAAGCGCAAGTATCGTGACTACCCGGATTTCATCACCAACTGGGAGACCGAGCCGGGATCCGGAATCGGTTTTCTGGCCGGATGGCGCGGCAAGGGCGGCGAAAAATCCCTGATCGGCGAACCCAATCCGAAGCAGTGGGAAATGTACGAAAAAAACGACTGCGTGTTCCACTACAAATTGCCGCCTTCATACCAGTACATGCGCAACTGGAACAAGGGTTATCTGGAATGGTCGCAGCGCAACCGCATCACGCGCTATGGCGAACCCATCCTGATCCACATGTATTCCGAAGTGTTGCAGAAGTTCCGCCTCGCTGCGCAGGGCCGCGGTATCACGCGCAAGCCGCCCGCTCATCTGGCCAAGCGCATCGAAACCTATTTTGACCCGTTGCCGTTCTACTATGAGCCGCTGGAAACGCAGTCCAGTGACAATATCAAATATCCGCTTGCGGCAGTGACCCAGCGCCCGATGGCCATGTACCATTCCTGGGATTCGCAGAATGCCTGGTTGCGCCAGATCCATACGCACAATTTTCTGTTCGTGAATCCGCTCGCTGCGCAGGAAGCCGGTATCACCGACGGCGGCTGGATGTGGGTGGAATCGCAATGGGGCAAGGTGCGCTGCATGTGTCGTTATTCCGAGGCCGTCGAACCGGGCACGGTGTGGACCTGGAATGCGATCGGCAAGGCGGCGGGGTCGTGGAGCTTATCGCCCGACGCGAACGAGTCGCAGAAAGGTTTTCTGCTCAATCACCTGATCTCCGAAGAGTTGCCGGCCAATGCCGACGGCTCGCGTTATTCCAATTCCGACCCGATCACCGGCCAGGCTGCCTGGTACGATGTGCGCGTGCGCATCTATCCGGCGGAAGCAGGAGAGCCGGAGCAGACCTCGCCGCAGTTCGAGGCTATGAAGGCCGTGCCGGGCATGGGAAAAAGTCCCAAATGGTTTGCCTATTTTGGTGGCAAGAAGGGTGGCAACAAATGACCCAACTTGCGCTGGTAATTGATCTGAATGTTTGCGTGGGTTGCCATGCCTGCGTGACCAGCTGCAAGGAATGGAACACGTCCGGTTCGGCCGGACCGCTGTGCGACGAAAATCCCTACGGCGCCGATCCGACCGGCACCTTCTTCAACCGCGTGCAGACCTTCGAGGTCGGGCAATATCCCAACACCGAGACGGTGCATTTCCCGAAATCCTGTCTGCATTGCGAGGATCCGCCGTGCGTGCCGGTTTGTCCGACCGGCGCTTCCTACAAGCGCAAGGAAGACGGTATCGTGCTGGTGGATTACGACAAATGCATAGGCTGCAAGTATTGCTCCTGGGCCTGTCCCTACGGCGCGCGCGAGCTGGACGAGAAGCAGCAGGTGATGAAGAAATGCACGCTGTGCGTGGATCGCATTTACGACACGACACTGCCCGCGTCTGACCGCAAACCGGCATGTGTGATGGCATGTCCTACCAGCGCACGCTTGTTCGGGGATGTGCATGACCCGGAGTCCGTAGTCTCGAAAGCGATCCGCGAAAGCGCCGGGTATGCGCTGATGCCGGAATGGGGCACCCATCCGGCCAACCATTATTTGCCGCGTCGCAAGACCCATCTCAAAATACACGCGGACGAACTTGAACGTGTAGACAATCCGCTCAAGGTCGACGGCAAGTTGCCCAAACCGAAGAAATCCGATCCCACCCTGGACGATGTCACGTCCTGGTAATGAGCATGAAATTCCTATGAAACCTGCACTCTCAGTCATTTTTCTTACCACCCTGATCGGCGTTGGACAGGGCTTGTTCCTTGCACTGTATACCCAGCAATCCTATGCGCTGTTCGGATTGCTGCCGCTGGAGAACGATGCGTTTTACGGCTATGGCAGCCTGCTGGCGCTGGTGTTTCTGGCAGCAGGGCTGGTCGCTTCGTTCTTCCACCTCGGTCATCCCGAACGCGCCTGGCGTACGGCGACGCAATGGCGCACCTCATGGCTGTCGCGCGAAGTCATTGTGCTGCCAATGTTCATGGGCATGGTATTCCTGTATGGCATGACGAACCTGCTGCCCTTCAGGCCGGTGCTGGTCATCCTGCGCGGCGGGATGCCGATCGATCTCGGTAACGTGTCGGGTGGCATCGCTACGGTGCTCGCCTTCATGCTGTTCGTCTGTACCGGCATGATCTACGCCTGCCTGCGCTTCCTGCGCGAATGGCACACGCCATTGACCGTGATCAATTTCATTCTGCTCGGCGGCGCTTCCGGTTTCACGCTGGCCGCATTTTTTGCCACATTCTTCGCCACTTTCACCACACCGTCGCAGTCAGGCTTCTTTGCCGGTTGGGCATTCATCATCACCCTGCTCGGATTGATCGGCCGCAGCGCCTCGCTGTGGCGTAATGCGCGGTTGCGGCCGGCCTCAACCCTGCAAACGGCGATCGGCATCAAGCATTCCCGCATCGTGCAAAAATCACAGGGTGCAATGGGCGGCTCATTCAACACGCGCGAGTTCTTCCACGGAAAAAGCCCCGCGTTTTTGCGCACTATCAAGCCCGCATTTTTGATACTGACTTTCGGCCTGCCGTTGCTGCTGCTGTTCATCAGCCTGTCCTATCATTCCGCCTGGCTGCTCGGTTTGACCTTCATCCTGCAATATGCCGGGCTGATGGCTGAACGCTGGTTCTTTTTCGCCGAGGCGAATCACCCGCAAAACCTTTATTACCAGACCATAGGCTGAAATTATGAAGCAACTATATTTGGGGAACAGTCACCATAGTCCACGCTTTCTGCTTTACTTGCTGCCCGTTGTCCTGCTGCTATCGGCACTTCCGGCACACGCTGTTGCCACTGCCGCTATCGCCAGCACCACCGCCTGGTGGGTATGGCCGCTGGGGCTGTTCGTGGTGTGTTTCTTCCTCGGCATGATTGCGGTACCCGCGGGTGTTGGCGGCGGCGTGCTGTTCGTACCCATCGTCGGCAGTTTCTTCCCGTTCCATCTCGACTTTGTGCGTGGTGCCGGGCTGCTGGTTGCGATGGCCAGTGCGCTGGCAGCCGGGCCTTCGCTGCTCAAAAACGGCATGGCCAACCTGCGCCTCGCCATGCCGCTGGCGCTGGCGGCTTCGATCAGTTCCATTGCCGGCGCCAAACTGGGCCTGGCGCTGCCCGACAACATCGTGCAAATTTCACTGGGCATCACGGTACTCGGCATCGCGATATTGATGATTTCGGTCAAAAAATCAGAATTTCCCGATGTACCCAAGCCGGACAGGCTGTCGCAGGCGCTGGGCATACACGGCATATTCCACGACGTCATTTCGGGCAAGGACATTCCCTGGCAGATACACCGCACGCCGATGGGACTGCTGCTGTTTTTGTTCATCGGATTTCTCGGTGGCCTGTTCGGCGTGGGTGCCGGTTGGGCCAACGTGCCCGGACTGAACCTGCTGATGGGCGTGCCGCTCAAGGTGGCCGCAGGTACTTCCAGCATGATCCTGTCGATGGCCAGTTCCTCGGCCACCTGGTATTACCTCGATAATGGCGCAATCCTGCCGATGATCGCGGTACCGTCTGTGCTCGGCATGATGATGGGCGCACGCATCGGCGCACACCTGTTGACCGTGCTCAAGGCTTCCGTGATCCGCAATATGGTAATCGCAATCCTGTTGTTTGCCGGTATCCGCACCATGCTCAAGGGCCTGGGTTGGTGGATATGATGAAATGAGGAGATGAGCATGGAACCCGTCCGCGACACTGCTTCCGAACAACTGTCCTATGCCGAAGTGTTGCACTGGAGCACCCTGCTGGGCTTCATTGTGCTGGTTGTCACCTTTGCCGCCTACGTGCTGGGTTGGTTGCCCACGGATATTCCACTGGAACGACTGCCGCAATTGTGGAACCTGCCCTTGAACGAATACCTGAAAGCGACCGGTATTCCGACCGGCTGGAGCTGGCTGTTCTTGATGAACAAGGGTGATTTTGCCAGCCAGCTCGGCATTGCCATCCTGTCCGGCTGTTCCATTGCTTGCATCATCGCGATCATGCCGGCTTACGCCAAAGCCAAAAATTTCACCTACATCGCAATCTGCATTCTGGAAATCGCGGTACTGGCGTTATCGGCTTCGGGTATCTTCGGGCTTTGAGAGGGAAACCATGAGCCATCCATTTGAACGCATCCTGTTGGCGACCGAACATACCGAATTTGACGCAGGCGCCGAACGTCTTGCCTTTGCCATGGCCAAGCGCTGTGAACTGCCGCTATTGGCCGTACTGCCGGTGGTGAGCAACCCGGAATATGAAATCATCGCCCCGCAGCTTGCCGAACGCGGCGAGCAGGAAGCCATCGCCAAGATCAAATCGCTTTCCGAAGCCGCCGCAATTGCAGGCGTGAAGCTCGACGTGGTTGCCCGGCGAGGCGAGGAACCCTACCGCGAGATTGTGCAGGAAGCGACGGAGCGACATGCGGACCTGATCATCCTGCGCCGCCGCGGCAAGCGCAGCTTTCTGTCAAATCTGCTGATTGGAGAGATGGTCAGCAAGGTGGTCGGACAGGCACCTTGCTGTGCGTTGTTCGTGCCGCGCGCGGCACAAATGTGGTCACACGGTATATTGGCTGCGGTCGATGCCTCGCCGAACGCGCGGAATGTTGCCCATCATGCGGCAAAGATCGCGGCACAATGCGAATTGCCGCTCACGCTGGTCAGCGTGGCCAGCCACGATTCGGAAAGCATGCGCGCGCAAGCCGAAGCGACACTGGGGGTTGCCCAGGCAATTGCGTCGGCAGCGGGAGTGGAAGCCAAAACCCGCGTTGTTGTGGGCAAACCATTTGAGCAGATTCTGGAAACAGCCAAGTCTGTTCAAGCCGACCTGATTGTCGTGGGTCGGCACGGCGAAAGCAATCTGATCCATACCCCTTTCGGGGGCACCACGCAGAAAGTGGTCGGCCTGGCAGATATACCGGTGCTGGTGGTGCACGGTTGAGGATCAACCCGTCAACTCAACGGTATTTTCTGCCTTGAATTGTGCCCGGCCGAGCCGTGGTGATTGGCTTCGGAGCACGGTTCGAACTAGTCCCAGGCAAGAATAAATCAACCTGTGCGTTCAAGGCAGCTTTACGACTGCAGGCGTCCCGGCGCGCAAGGGATGCTTGATTGGGAATATCACATCTACGGGATATACCGGCCCCGCTTTTGTCTGGACGGGTTCCAACCCCAGCGTTTTTATTTTTCCGGTGTAGCGAGTACCGGCCACGGTTACGGTTACCGTCTGGCCGGTTTTCAAGTTGTCGATTTGGGACGAGGGCAGCTCCATACGCGCAACCATCTGTCCCGACCTGGCCAGCGTCAGCAGCATCCGCGGTTCCAGCCCGGCGGCTACGCTCAGGCCGGGTTCGGCATCGCGGAGAATAACGACAGCATCGAACGGCGCGCGCAGGGATGTATCATCCAGCGCTTTCTGATCCTGGCGCAGACGTGCGCGCGCTTCGGACAGCTTGGACTGGCTTTTTACCAAGTTCAATCTTGCCTGGTCGAGTTCTACGGTGGCAACGACCGTGCGTTCGTGTAAATCCCGCATACGATTCAGATCGCGCTTGGCCTCTTCCGCTTCAGCCTTGAAGCGGGTAATTTCGGAATGTATTTCCGCCACGCTGGCCTGATAAGTTGTACTGTCCAGCGACAGCAGCACCTGGCCCTTCTTGACCCGGTCTCCCACGTCGATGTTAACCGCCTTTACCACGCCGGACACCGGCGTTGAAAGTTCAACCCGTTGCGACCACTGCAGGGTTGCCGGCACTTCAGCAGCCCACAGCACCTGCGGGAAGCATGCGGCGGTGATCAGTACTATCCATTTTTTCATTTCAGATTTCCCCCGGTTGTTGCGACATCGCTCAGCGGCTTGCCCAGCAAAGCCTCCAGACGGGCGAAGCTCAATGCCAATTGATATTCGTTGCGGCGGGCACGCAATGTGGCGTCCGATGTTTCCGACATCGACGTGCCGAGGTTGCTCTTCAGCTCCAGTTCATACAGGCCGCGGCTGCGTTCCAGCTGGAGATCTCGGTAATCGGTGTATTTCCGGGCGGCCTCGCGCGCAGTACTTTGCAGCTGGGTAATATCAAGGCAGGTTTCCAGCAGCGCCTGGGTCAGGTCCATTTTCAGCTTTTCAGCGCCGGCCTGCAGTTTGTTGAAACGGGCCAATTCGCGCGCAACGCGCGAGTCCGAACGATTGCCCTGATATAAAGGCCAGGACAGTATCAGTCCGGCACTGTAGTTGTTTCGTGTCGTCGCGGGACGGCTGTAATCGGCCGCTTCCACCTCTGCATCCAGTGTCGGGCCATTTTCCGCACGCAGCGAGGAAATGCGCTCTTGCGAAGCTGCCAGCAATTCCTGCTGCGCATGCAGCCGTGGATTGTTGCGCAGCATGATCGGAAGCAGCGTTTGGTAATCGGGGAGGGCGCGCTGGTTGCCCGGCAGTTTCGGGTCTTCCAGATCGTCCGGCAACACGCCGGGGCGGTTCATCGCATTGGCCAGCATCGCGCGCGTGATACGCTGTTGCTGCGCGCTGGCGTTGCGTTTGAGCAGAATGTCCTGATAGCTTGATTCAAGCTTGGCCAGTTCCACGCTGGATATCTCCCCCTGTGCAAGACGGTCCTTGCCCTGATCGTAATTCACGTAATAGACCGCCATCAGCTCGTTATCGACGGTGTACTGCATGTCGGCCAGCAGCACGTCGAAATAGCGCGCCATGATATACAGGCGGCGCTGGGCTAGCGTGGTGGTGAGATCGGCCTCGCGTGCCTGCAGCTCGAATTCGGCAGCCTGTTCGGCATTGCTGCTGCGCCCAAAATCATAAAGCGTTTTTCGCGCGATCAGGCGAACGCTGTTGTCGCTGGTGAAATCCGGCACCCCGATCGTGGCACGACCGCTGCGCAAAATGCCTTCGAGGTTGATACGGGTATCCTGCTGCGAGTTGGCGATATCCAGATCTGCCGCGGCGGCATCACGGTCCGCCTCGGCCATCAACAGGTCGGGATGGGCCGAGTCCGCCGCGGCCAGTGCGGCCTTCAATGTGAGTGTGCCGGCCAGGGCCGGGGTACAAACAGCAGCAAGCAACAGCAGGCAAGCAATGCGGCCCGGCAATGCCATGCTGGTGGAACGGTTCATTTCGCCAGATGTCGCTTGTAGGCGCTGAACGACATGGTTTTGCAGGCGCCTTCCGCCACGCATTTTCCCAGCAGCATAAACTCGTTTACGTCTATCGCGGTTCCCGGAAAGCGCGTGATCAGGTGTCCGTTCAAGTCGAAAAAATCGAATACCGGTGTTCCGTATACCCGGTGTTCCAGGCTGAAAGCCTTTTCCGTGGTTTCATTTCCCTTGAAATCTTCCATGGGCAGACTGCCGCGGATATCCACCGAGAACAGCAGAAAGTGCTGATGGTAGTAGTCCTGCACTTCGCTCTGGTTGAGGATGGTGTGTTTCATGCGGAAGCAGAACGGGCAATCGGCCTGCTCGAACATGATCATGATGCCGGTCTTGCCTTCTTTTTTTGCATTGGCCAACTCGCTCTTGAAGTCGCCCATTTTCAAGTCAAAGAAGTATTGCCCGGCATCGCGCGTTGCAGCAAAACCCGTTCCCGTGCAGAGTACGAACAATAAACCGGCAGCAAATAACTTCATGACCTTGTCCTGTCAGAATCAATTTAGCCAATCTGGTGCGCGCCCGAAACGAGGGCGGATGACACGCCGGAAACGCGGCCAGGTGAAGACAAGCAACCTGACCGGATTTCCCTTGCCATTCAAGAATTGATGGTCAGGCTTCCCGCATCATGATGCGGTATTGTATTTTCATGGTAATCGCCGAACCCGCGACGATCGATGCCAGCGCCAGGAATGAGCCTAGCGACAGGGTCGACACGCCGGTAATGCCCTGGCCTATGGTGCAGCCCATCGCGGTCACGCCGCCAAATCCCATCAGCGTGCCGCCGATGATATGGTAGAACATGTCCTGTGCCGAGGAAAACGCTTCCCAGCGAAATGACTTGGTGATCAGCGCGTACAGGAATGAACCGATGCCGACGCCAAATATGGTTGCAACGCCAAAAGTGACGATGTTCGAGGCATCGGTCCAGTACGCCCAATATTCCAGCGTATAGGCGGTGGGTGCGACAAAGGACATCGACTCCGCCAGGTGTGAATTGGTGGCGAGATAAGTCGTTTCGAGCGTATCGGGATTCTCGCCATATCCGATATGAGCGGTCAGATACCAGCCGCCGATAACGAGCAGGCCGATGATCAGGCCTGAAAGGTTGTTGTCGAGGCTTTTGCGGAAGCTCTTGTCCTTGAAAACAAAAAACAGGATGGCCAGGCCGATCACTACCGCCAATGTCAGTTGCAGGATTTTTGGGGAAAACCCACCGATGCCGGAAAACAGGGCCGAAAGTGTTTGACCGTGGTCTAATTGCAACGTGACAGCGGGTGCCTGCAATACCTTGACGCGGAATTCGCCAAGAATACCCCTGAGCGTCACCAATGCGGAAAATCCCAGATAGATGAACACGACCACCGATCTCAGGTTCCCGCCGCCGACGCGAACCAGCGTTCTGTTGGCACAACCGGAAGCGAGCGTCATCCCGACACCGAAGCACAGCCCGCCGAAGGTATAGGCAAGCCAGGGGAAGCTGCTGCCCGTATAGATGGTCTTGGACAAATCCAGGTAACCGTAATAGGCGAGCAGATTGGTCCCGATCATCGCCACTGCGATGGCCAGCAGCCAGGCGCGCATGCGTCCCCAGTGACCCATGTTGACGACATCGGAAACGGCACCCATGGTGCAGAAGTTGGTCTTGTTGGCGATGAAGCCGAATACGATACCCAGGCCAAATCCCCACCAGACGACGGTTTTGATTATTACAGATGCATCCATTTAGTTTTACCCCAAAAGAATTGTCTTAATATTTACGAAAAATAACCAGAATGCTGCCATACAAATCCGTTCATGAATCAAACCCATCTCAAGCAATACCTTGGTTACCTTCCACGCCAATCAGCTTGGGCAGGTTGAGTTGGCGCGGCGTGATCACCTTTTTGTCGCGCAGGTAGCCGGACACGACATCCCAGATCGGCTCGCCGGTCACACCTTCTCTGACCGGTGCCCAGCCCGCCACCTTGTATTTCTTGTTGGGATCGAGCGTCTTGCCATTCAGCATCATGTTGTTGATGCGTTTGCCGATGGTCTGCCGCAGATCGCAGGTATAGCTGATACCGCCGACGCGCACCATGTCCCCGCCCTGCTGCATGTAGGGATCGGCATTGAACAGGTTGTCGCAGACATCTTCCATGATGGCCTTAATGGTCGTACCGGTCATTTCAGTCAGGGTTGTCTGGGGATAGGTGATCGCGGTCTGGTCCATCAAATGTTCCATGGTGATGGGTTCGCCGGGCAACAGTGACGTACCCCAGCGGAAACCCGGCGAAAATGCGGCATCCGCACCTTTTACTTCCATCAGCGCATCGAGGATCAGTTGGTCGAAGGTGCCGTTGAAGTTGCCGCGTCGGTATAGCGTGCCTTCCGTGACGGCAAGCTTTTCGGCGAGCTTTGCTTCATAGGGTGCGCGCACCTTTTTGATCAAGCTTGCCATTTCCGCATCGGGCTCGATCAGGTTGGCAAACACCGGCAGCAGCTTGTATTTGATGTCCATGACCTTGCCACCCTTGACATCGAAATCGATCACGCCGAGAAATTTTCCGTTGGAACCGGCATTGGATACCAGGGTTTGTCCGCCGGCATTCTTGACGATGCTGGGTACGGGTATCCCATCATGGGTGTGGCCGCCCAGAATGGCGTCGATACCGCTGACCCGGGTTGCCATCTTCAAATCCACATCCATGCCGTTATGGGACAGCACCACGACCACTTGCGCACCCTTGGCTCGCGCTTCGTTGACGACCAGTTGCATATTGTCGTCATGGATACCGAAGGTCCAGTCAGGAGTCAGATAACGAGGATGGGCGATCGGCGTGTAGGGGAACGCCTGGCCGATGATCGCGACCGGTATGCCGTTGATCTGCTTCATCGCATAGGACGGGAAGACCGGGTCGCCGAAGTCGTTGGTAGTGATATTTTGCGCAACGAAGTCGACTTTATCCTTGAAGTCATTGTCAACGACATGTTTAACCCGCGCTGCACCCAGGGTGAATTCCCAGTGCCCTGTCATCACATCGACGCCCAGCAACTTGCCGGCATCCACCATATCCTGCCCCTTGGTCCACAGTGCCGTGGCCGAACCCTGCCAGGTGTCCCCGCCGTCCAGCAGCAGGGAGCCGGGACGGCTGGCGCGGATTTTCTTGATCAGCGTCGCCAAGTGCGCAAACCCGCCCACCTTGCCGTAAGTGCGGGCGGCATGGTCAAAATCCAGGTAGGTAAATGCATGGGCTTCGCGCGTTCCCGGTTTGATACCAAAATACCTGAGAAGATTTTCGCCCACCAGATGCGGTGGTTTGTTTCTGCTTTGCCCCAACCCGATGTTCACGTTCGGTTCGCGAAAGTAGATCGGCAGCAACTGTGCATGGCAATCGGTGATATGCAGCAGGGATACATTGCCGAAGGGGGGTAAATCGTAGAAGCTTCCCGGGTTGCCCGCAGAGAGTGCCGAGCGGCTGTTCAATGCAAAACCCGAGGCTGCCGCTGCTGCCAACATCTGCATAAATTCGCGGCGGTTCATGGACATGACGGTACTCCTGAAAGGAATTGTGGGCTGCGGGGATATTGATACGCACGGATTAAACGGACGATCTGCCCGTTTAATCCATTGCGCGGTTTTATTTGCGGTATACCGGCGTCAGCATGGGCAGACCGTTGCTCATGTAGGTCAGGAAATACTCCAGGTCGTTGTAGTCCTCACTGTTCGCCTTGAGCGGTTTGGCACGCATGTTTTTCTGGCATTGCTTGAAACGATCTTGCAACGTGGTGATCGCTGTACCGCCGCGGAATTCGGGCCAGTGTGATGCCTGGCCGATCATCATGGAGAGCTGATCGCTGCGGATAAACTTGCCGGCATTCTGGACATGACAACTGGCGCAGGAGAAATTCAGCTGGCCGTTGCGGGTATAGTAGTATTTTTTGCCTTTTTCGTAGGCGGCCAGCGCACCCTTGCCTTTCACCTTGATATTGACTTTCATTCCATCCGAAAGGCTGCGCGCGTAAGCGGTCAGCAATCCCATTTCCTTGCCGCCGTATTCCAGCTCTTTCTCGCCGTTCTTTTTCAGGCAGGCGTTGACGGCATTTTCGAAAGTGACCACGTGTCCGGCGGCGTTGTCAAAATACGGATAATTCCCAGCTACATTCTTGCCGCCGTGTTTGAAACAGGAAGAAAAATGTTTGCCGTTCTTGAATGGGGCTTCCCACATGCTTTTGCCCTTATCCAGATCGATGGAATAGGAGGGGAACTCCATGAAGCTGTCGTATTGACTCTTGGCGTCAGGGTTCATGGCCAGAGCACCATAGATATAATCCTGGAACTTGATATCAGGAAGTTTCTGCTTGTAGTATTTGATCAAAGCGCTGCGGTCTTTCGCAGGGCTGGCGTATACCGAGAAACTGACGCCAAGCAACAGTAGCGCCAACAGGGATGTGAGTTTTTGTTTCATGTCGTACCTTCCTCTTGGTTGGAAGAATCAAAAGTTCTCAAAGTCTTTGCCCTGGATCAGGCAACGATCTCTTCGCCGTCAAATTTGTTGCCCAGATTGTCAACCGCGTGGATAGCGACTTTGTCACCGGGCTTGCCACCCTTGATCCTGAAGCCGACAAAGGGATTCTGGGCGACACCCACGCCCCACTGTGCGTCAATCACGGTCTTACCGTTCAGTGTGGCAACAAACAGATCGATGAAGTGTGCCGGTATCAATTTGCCGGTTTTCTTGTCCTTCATCAGCCCGGTATCCATTGGATGCTGGATCAGCACTTTTACGTCGACCACATCGCCTTCCATCGTCGCCCGCATTTTCATTGCTTCAGCCATGTTCGTATCCTTTTCAAAATTGTCAAACAAACAAATTAAGTTGAATTCTCAAAATCGGTCAGACCGGATCAGCCGCCGCAACCGCCTATCGTGACTTTTACTTCCCTGCTGGCGATGTAATTCTTGCCGCCTGCCTTTACCGCTACCCTTACCAGGGAAGTCTTGGCCATTTTGACGCGCGTGGCGATGAAAGGCTCGGCGCCGTTCAAGAATTGAAACTCGGCAATCATCGGGGCAGGATTCTTGTCGATGAAAATCGCAATGGAGGTGGTTCCCGGCAAATTGCTGGTGGCTGATACCGGAACCACAGCGCCGTTTTCAGCGATTTCCGGGGCTTTGATCTCGATGTCTTTGCTTTCGACGGCATTATCATACCCGGCATTTTTCAGGGCTTCGGACAGGTCCTTGGTCGTGAAGGCAAGGCTGTTCCATGCCGCGGCAAATACGGTCCCGGGGTTGAGCAAGCCTGTGGCGATCGCGGCTGCAACCGCTCCAACGGAGCCTGCGTTTTTCAGAAATGCTCTGCGCAATAGATTCATATCACACCTTTCAGATTTAAATTTAAATTTGGCTTAAAGACCTTGTACGTAATCGGTAACCAGGTCGATTTCCTTTTCCGTCAGTATCTTGTTTCTGCCAAAAGGAGGCATGACTGAATCGGGATTGGCCACGGTAGCGTCCCAAATCTGCGCGCGTAATTTTGCACGATCCGGAAAGCGCTGCTTCATGTTCACCAGAGGAGGGCCGATATTCCCGGCTGCTTCGGCCTTGGGATCGCCGGGGATCGCGTGGCATGCAAGGCAGTTGCCCTTCTTTTTATCGAAAGCCAGACTTTTGCCTTCAGCATTTGGGGACATTGCTTCCTCCGCAAAAGCCAGGCTTGATATACATAGCATTGCTGCAAGTGATAACACGATAGTTGTTTTAATACGCATTACATTTCCTCCTCTTGGTCGTCGGCATTCATTATCAGTATAAAACTTATATTATTTCTGGACTGAATATTTACTACTTTACGCTTAAATATTTGGCTATTCTGCACGGACTTCATATCCTGACATAGTCCCAACCCTGAATCAGGCGTTTGTTGATCTCCCCGGCCGCAGAAGTCACAACGCCTGTATGCGGCAACAGGTGCACGATCACACCATTCTTTTGCAACTTGTTGATACTCACCTTGCACGCAATATAATCAAAGTTCGGATATTTTATGCGTATCATAGCAATGCGTTTTGCAAAAGGCGATACATCCGATCGTAATAAATTTACCCCCCCACCATTTGCGACGATTTCCACTTTGAATGGCTGATCAGCCCGCTTGTTGGCTTCAAGCAAATTCTCCGTTTCATCCAGTGCAGTTTTCAGCCTGGCCGGATTGGAACTGCTGACGTTAACAATGAAATTATTTGGCTTTTCGGCGACGTTGTTGCTTTGTGCTGTCTGGAATACCGACATTTCACTTGGGTTGTTCACCAAATGTGACTTTGCAGACATAATCCATCCCGACCACCATCCCAGCATCAGCAGCAACAGGCAGGCCGCCAATCGGGTGATATTTTGCATGCATGAATACTTCCAGTGTGCCGATTTCTTTAAAGGGGACGCTATGCATGACGGCGGTTCGCGGTAGGCATGCTGGACCATTTCCTTCAGGCCGCGCAGCTCACACACGCGCTCTTTAAGCGTATCGTCATGGCGAATCGCATTGAGCAGTTCGCTTTTCTCATCCGATTCAAGTTCATTGTCAATAAATGAATTCAGCAGTTCGTCCGAAATTCTTTGATTGATTGTCATATGACCCTCCTTAAATGACTCACATGCGCCGTATGTTGCGGAGCAAGCTCATTCAACAGGATCTTCAATTCCTGACGTGCCCGGCTTAAACGGCTCATGACTGTCCCGATCGGAATAGCCAGTATGGATGCAACTTCAATATAAGGAAATCCTTCCAGATCGACCAGTGTCAGCACCTGGCGTTGCCCGATGGGAAGCTTGGCGACTGCGGCTCTCACGCAAGAAATAACCTGCGACAGCGAGTGATCATCTTCAGGGGTGGTTTGGGTGGCACAAAGGTGATCCTCGATCTCGTCTATATCGTCCATTTCCCTGTGCTGCCGAAAATGGTCGCGCCAGCAATTCGCCAGAATACTGAATACCCAGCCATTGAATAACGCGGGATCGCGCAACTGCCCGGCATTTTTCAGTGCCTTGACCAGTGCTTCCTGGACCAGATCATCAGCAAGCGCGGCATTGTGGCTCCAGGAATAGGCCACACGATACAAATTTGGCCGAATTGCCTCAAATTGCTTCTGAAAGGAATCTGTGCCGCAGAGCAAGGAAAGAATTTTCATCTTTAACATTCACCAAAAATTTGGGGACATGGTTAACCATAAACTAATGACGCACTAGCAGGCAAGAATATTCCATCATTTATTAAAAATCCTAAAAATAAATTATTCCGGGAATAAAGCGCATTTTCCCTGCGTCAACCCATTGCAGCAAACTGGAATAACAATAAATCGATAACCCAACCACTCGAGGAGAAACACGACATGAAACGAATCCTTCAGCTCTGAGATTTGCTTTGTCCGCAGCAAGAGCCAACAAACATGTGTGTTGTTGCGTGCAGTCTTTTTTGCCCTTGCACACTCACATTCACCATTTTCACCACAATTCTGGAGAAAAGCGATGCCTAATATTTTTCGGTCTATTATTTTTGTCATGACATCCCTGTTCATGATGTCGGTCGCCACGCCCGCCCTGTCGGCCGGCGAAACTACTTTTGCCGATTACAAATATGTCCTGCAAATAAGTGACATGGATCCGTCCAAACAAGTACTTGTTTTGAACAACGCAGCCAATCTGCTCGATGCTTATCCCCCCGGCGCGGTGACGGTAGAGATTGTTGCCTACGGTCCCGGCCTGCGCCTGTTGTTCGCTAATAACATCCATGCAAAACGCATCGACTCGCTCTCCCAGAGCGGCGTAAGGTTTTCTGCCTGCAACAATACGCTTCAAGGGATGACGAAGCAGCTCGGCTATAAGCCGAAACTCAATCCGGATGCCGTTGTCGTGCCAGGCGGCGTCGTACGCATCGGCGACCTGGAAAGAAAGGGATACGTCTACATCAGGCCATGAGGCGGGCTAAAACCCTTTCACTGTGTTTGTTCGGGGTGAAAACTCGCTTGATTCAACAGCTATTATTAAAATACAGAGGAGTAACAAAATGGGAGACAAGAAATTATTCAAGCGTACGCTGATCAGCGCTGCTTTAGCATTGGGATTCACAGTGACGAATACGGCCAGCGCATACGACTGGCTCATGATGCAGGGCACCGAACCGGCTGCCGCTTCGGTACCCGCGCATGTTTTTGGCTTTGTCCAAGCTGGCTTCATGAAGGATTACAGCAGCGCCAACGCCACCGGTAATGTTTATGTGCCGCCCAAGCTGCTTGGCCCCAATTTGGATGCGCAATCCGGCTTTAATATCAGCCATGCCCAGGTCGGTGTGCGCGGCACGGGCTTTCCGCTTGACGACCACATCAATTATTTCGTGTTGATGGAGGCAGGCAATACCGGACTTAACAATACCAGTACAGGCAAAAGCGGCCCGGTGATGACTGATGCCAGCGTTACGCTCAATTACATCAAGGGTGCGCGCGTCCGTGTCGGACTGTTCAAGACGCCCGGTTCCGACGAGGGTATGCAGAGCACGATTGCAACGACCTATATGGATTTTTCTGAAGTCACCAATCAGCTGTTGCTGGAGCGCTTTCCCAATGCTGTTTATACAGGCAATATACTTCCCCAAACCCAGGCGCAGCTACAGGCCTCGGGTCAACCCCTGAACGGGTTTGCCAAGCCGGTTGGTGGTTTCCGTGATTCGGGTGTCCAGGTGTTCGATAGTTTTGACATGGGCAAGGACTGGAGTTTGACCTATGCGGCAATGATCGGTCAGGGCAGCGGCATAGAGCTCAACAACCTCGATGGCAAATATGATACCTACCTGTATTTGGCAACCGAAAAGAATCTTGCCAGCACAGGCCCGGCGAATGGCCTGAAGTTCTATGTCTGGAGTCAGTCGGGTCAGCGGCTGGCGGATGTTACGAATGATACAGTTGCCAACCCCCAACTCTACAAACGGGATCGCTCCGGCTTTGGTGTTGATTATATGGCCAGGCCTTACCGCGTCTCGTTCGAGTACATCAGCGCCGATGGCATGATCTTTGAAGGCCCGGACAAGCCCAGTTATACCTTCGTCAGCACCAATGGTTCGACTGCGAAGGCCAACGGCTGGTATCTGGACGGCGGCTGGTACGTTCCGAACACCAAGTGGGAGCTGGATGCGCGCTACGATACGGTAGATTTGAATACCGGCGCTACCGACGAACACACGTTCACCAAAACGACATTGGGCGTGCAGTACAACTTCAATCCCAAGGCTCATGTGACATTGAACTATGAGCTGCGTGATTTCAAGTGCACTGCATCTACAACGGCATGCACCAACGCCAACAAGAACCTGAGCGGCGTGGGCAACAAGATTGGCATGCAGGTAACGACCGCTTTCTAAATTAGCTTCCTTGTTTCGTTGTAATCTCCTTCCCCCACCCGTACTTCTGGTGGGGGTTTTTCTTCAATATTGACAGATGCAGGCTATACGGCCTTGCAATGTGCCGGCACATTCGATAAGCCAGCGCTGAATTGTAAAAAGAACCCGCCTGGTCTAGGCATGGTAAATTGCGCTGCGCTACAATTATTTGAATATATTCCGAGGAGTCAAAAATGTTTCGAAATGCATTCGTAGCAATGCTGCTGTTTGTCGGCATGGCCCATGCCGCACTGGCGGCGGATGATTACATGGTGGTTGTGACCAAAACGGGCAACTTTAGCGACGTCAGGGATGATGTTGAATCAGCCATCACAGACCGCGGATTGGTGGTCAATAATGTTTCCCATGTGGGTGATATGCTGGCGCGCACCGGCAAGGACTTGGGCGACAGTAAGCAGGTTTTCATAAAGGCAGAGGCACTGGAGTTTTGCAGTGCGGTGTGGTCGAGAAAAATGATGGAAGCAGACCCGGATAACATCGTGTTTTGCCCCTATGTCATCTCGGTTTACGTGGTGCCGGGCAAGCCCCATGAAGTGCGGATTGCATACCGCAAGCCGCAGATAACAGGTTCCCCCGCTTCAAGGAAGGCGCTCAAAGCTGTGGATGATCTTCTTTCCGGTATCGTCAGTGATGCGCTGAAGTAGCTAGTTGCTTGCCCGGCGTGAAGGTGAATGCCGGTGCAATCGGCAGGATCGTGCAATTGGTACAGGAAGGTTATGTGATGATTCAGTCCTGACCAACCCCCCCGGTTGAATTCTGCCGGTCTTGGGCATAAACGAGGGCGCATATAGCGCCCTTTTTTTTAACCTGGCTTATTCTGAAATAAATTGTTGCTTTGCGCTGAACTCAAGATACAGCTAACTTTTATATGCGGGAACAACGCGCGCTTTATCGGGAGGAATTAGCAGAAAAATCGAACCGCGATATTATTTTGGTTCTGCTTCTGCAAGGCGTTCTTCAAGCAGCCCCAGTGTCAACGTGCCCGGCTTGATGACGCCATCCTCAAAAACCAGGGTTGGCGTGACATTGACGCCTAGTTTTTTCGCCTCGATGGAAATTTTAGCCAAAGCCGAGGTATTGCACACTTTGTTCATTTTAGGCTCGACCCCCTTCAGCATGTGATCCTCCCAGGCCTTGAGCCGGTCGGGTGCGCACCAGATCGCTTTGGCTTTTTCTTCCGAGCCGGGCAGGATCGGATAGACGAATATATATACCGTTGCATTGGTCAGATTAACCATTTCCTTTTCCAGCTTCTTGCAATACTTGCAATTCGGGTCGGTGAACACCGCCAGTCGTCTTTTGCCGTTTCCCTTCACGTTCTTGATGGCCAGGTCGAGAGGCAGGGCATCGAATTTGATCGCATACAGTTGCTTTTCTCTTGCTTCAGTCAGATTCTTGAGTGTGTGCATATCGAGAATGTTGCCGGAGAACAGGTAAGTCATGTTCTCGTCGGTATAAACCAACTGGTCATCGAAAGCTACTTCGTACAAACCGAAATAAGGCGTTTTCTTGACGCTGATGATCTTTGAATAGGGGAATTTTTTTGCCATCTCGGCCCTGATGGTGACTGTGGCTTCGCCGGCAAAAGCCGAATTGACCATGAAAAGAGCCAGCAGCACAAAACAATAAAATGCTTTCATCCTTGATCCTTGTGGCACACTCGTCGGCTTGACGGCGGGTTGGCCGGATTTGTACAAACTTAAATCTATTGAGTTCGCTTATCGTTTGGCTTCGTCCACACAAGTGCAGCGTGTATTCGCTTGCCGTTTATTTGAAACCGGATTCTACTTGATTCCCGGGTGCGGTATACCGGTCAACATGGATTTAAATCTCCGAATGCAAGTATTGTTTACCTGTGCCATAAAAGAGCGTAGTTTGATCGTTCTCATACCCGTATTCAAAGCGGGAATTGTGCCTGATTTGAGACATAACCCTAACGGGTTATTCCTTAAACTCTAAGTGGGTATGGACACTGAATGGCTGCATATTCCTATAATGCCTAGGCAAATATGTAACGCTTTGGTAACACTTTTGTGCACGTCTTTTTTAACTTAATTAGAACCAATATAAATTGGCGACTATTTTATTAACTTGCAGGAGATGAAGATGAACTTTGACAAAGAATTTAATGCGAGCGGTCTGTCCTGCCCTTTGCCCATCCTGAAGACCAAGAAATCACTTGCTGATATGGCTTCCGGACAGGTGCTCAAATTGATTGCGACGGATTGCGGCGCAGTCAAGGATATGCAGGCTTTCGCCGACCAAACCGGCAACAGCCTGCTGTCCACCGAGGAAGCGAATGGCGTTTACACTTTTTATATGCAGAAAAAATAACGCGGCATTTCTTCACGACTCAAAACATACACGAGGGGGGAAACATGAGCAAAAAAATGGCGATCATCGCCACCAAAGGTACGCTGGATATGGCTTATCCGCCATTTATCCTGGCGTCCACTGCCGCTGCACTGGGCTATGAAGTGCAGGTGTTCTTCACCTTCTACGGATTGCAATTGCTGCGCAAGGATCTGTCCAATGTGATGATCAGCCCGCTGGCCAACCCTGCCATGCCGATGCCGGTGCCGATGCCGGTAATGGTGCAGATGCTGCCCGGCATGGAATCCATGGCGACCATGATGATGAAGCAGAAGCTCAAGAAGCACGGTGTAGCCTCGCTGCAGGAACTGCGCGACCTGTGCCTCGAGGCAGAGGTGAAATTCATCGCCTGCCAGATGACGGTCGACCTGTTCGAATTTGACAAGAGCGAATTCATCGAGCAATGCGAATACGGCGGCGCCGCGATGTTCATGGGTTTCGCGGGCGATACCGATATTTGTCTGTTTGTTTGATTTTTTGTTTGGTTGTAATAGCTGGGTAGTGACGGGGGTTTGTTTAATAAATCAACTTGGGGAGTGTAGTCATGAAAATGAATAAAATGATGGTTTCGTTGCTCGCTGCCGGCGTGATGGCTTCTCCGCTGGCGCATGCCACCGACGGTTATTTTCCGACCGGTTATGGCGTACAAAACGAAGCGATGGGGGGGGCGAGCATCGCGCTGCCGCTGGATTCCTTGGCTGCGGCCAACAACCCGGCCGGGATGGTGATGGTCGGCGACCGTGTCGATTTCGCGCTGACCTGGTTCAAGCCGAATCGTACTGCTGAGATCACTGGGAATGCGTTACCTGGACCTACTGCTCCCTACCCTTATACTACCCCCGGTACTACATTGAACGGTACCTACGACGGCAATGGCCGGAGCAACTTCTTCATTCCCGACTTTGGCTACAACAAGATGATCAGCGCGGACACCTCGCTGGGGGTTTCCGTGTATGGCAACGGCGGCATGAATACCCAGTACAACACCAACCCGTTTGGTGGATTGGGTGGCAGCGGCAACCTAGGCATCAACCTGTCGCAACTGTTCGTCTCGCCGACCTGGGCGATGAAGATCAACCCGACCAATGCGGTGGGCGTCTCGCTGAATCTGGCCTACCAGATGTTCAGCGCGACCGGTTTGGGGCTGTTTGCTGGCGCATCCAGCAATCCTTCCGCATTGACCGACAATGGCACAGATACTTCCACCGGCTACGGTATCAAGCTGGGTTGGACTGGTGAAGTCACGCCTGCCGTTACGCTGGGTGCGACCTACCAGAGCAAGACCAAGATGAGCAAGTTCAGCAATTACAGCGGCCTGTTTGCCGATCAGGGCAGCTTCGATATCCCGTCCAGCTACGGTTTGGGTATTGCCGTCAAGGCCATGCCGGCAACCACGGTCGCGTTCGATGTGGTGCGCACCAATTATTCGGACGTTTCCTCGGTCAGCAATCTATTTACAGGTGTACCCCCAGCTTTTGGTGGTACCGGACCATTATTTGGGTCGACTGGCGGTCCAGGTTTCGGCTGGCAGAACATCAATACTTACAAACTCGGGGTGAGCTATGCCTACGATCCTTCGCTGACGCTGCGCGCCGGTCTGAATCATTGCGATCAGCCGATACCGAACAACCAGACGATGTTGAATATCGTGGCTCCGGCAGTGGTGCAAAATCATCTGTCGCTGGGTGCGACCTGGATACTGGCAAACAAGTCCGAGTTGTCGGTTGCCTATGTCCATGCGTTCAAGCAGACCGTGAATGGTTCCGGATCGATCCCGCCGCAACTGGGTGGCGGCAATGCCAACCTGACCATGACAGAAGACTCGATCGGCGTTTCCTACGGCTGGTAATCGATTCAAAATTTGAAAGTTGTAGTAGTCTCAAGCCCGCCATCGCAATGATGGCGGGTTTTTTTTCGGCAAAATGGTATTCTGAAAAGCAGGCTGGTCAGCTTGCCGCGATCCGATCGTGATAGCGGGCGCGATACAGCAGGCGCGGTGCGGTCGCATCATCGTCAAAGGCAGTGCGGTCGTGCAGCACATTGTTGCACAGCAGCCCCATACCGGGTTCCAGCCGCAAGCGATGGATGTGCGGCAGGTCGGAGGCGAGCAGTTTTTCCAGCGCGGCGACAGCCGCCAGGGTGATCGCGTCCGGTTTCCATTCTATGCTGCGGGTGCGGGCGGTGTAGCGCATGTGCAGCGCGCCGGTCTGCGGATTGACTGAAAACACCGGGCCGCTTTGCGCGGGGCGTGCCACGCCCTGTTCATCGGTGCGTTCCGGGATGGTCATCGCATCGGTTGCGGACAGCGCCCGGATGAAGTCGGGATTTTCATCGCGCAGCATCAGGTAGGCGATTTCATGGTCCAGCAGGCGGTTTTCGCCGCCCTGTCCGGCGCTGTGCACGCAATGCAGGATCATGCCGCGTATCTGCCGTTTAGGCGGATTGTAATAGCCGTCGGTATGCCATTTGATCGCGCGGTCGGTATAGGGAATGTAAGCCTGCCGCAGTCCGTCCTCGGCACATACGGTGATGCGGGTGATGCCCTGTTCTCCCGCCAGCCAGTTCGCATCCAGGCTGGCCAGTCCGAACTGCAGTCCGAACTGCTGCACCGTTCCTTCATCGACAGGATTGGCGCGAGTGGTGTAAATCACCATGTTGCTGCGCCGGGTGCGTTCCAGCAGGGCATCGTGTTCGGCTTTGCTCAGGTTGCGCGGATCCCTGATCTCGACGATCAGCTCGCCCGCGTCGGTGATGGCGTGCGCCAATTTGTGATCGCGCCAGCGCGGATAAGCTTCAGTGTTGTCTAGGTCAAATGGATTTTGCATATCCGGGTTGCCGAAAAGTGGTAAGGGTGTCTCGAAAAGCCCGATTTTTAAGCCAGGCAAGGCGCGATCAAAAAATTGCGTCGACACATATATTTGATATGTTGGGAGCAATTTTTTGTGGGCAACACGGCATGGCGACAAAAATCGGGCTTTGCGGGATGCCCTTCAGTCCCCGCTGGTAACCTTGCGTATGCGTGTCTGCGCGGGTTCTGTTGTGTACAGGTTCTTCATGGTTTTTTCCACCATGTCCACCGCATTGGGTGCCTCGATGCTCATCATCTGGTCGATCACCCATTCGACATCCTTTTCATCCATGACTTCACGCATGCAGAACGCGAGGTAGCGGGTAAAGGCAAATTCCGGACCGCCGGGGCCGTAACGGAATTCGGCATATTCTCCGGCGCGCTGGTTGAGCTTGTCGATGAACAGCTGCTTGAAATTGGTGGTGCGGTCATCCATCAGGCGGCTCTGGTTTTCAGTCAGGGTTTCCGCCACGCGATTGGCCAATGTGCTGGTAAAGGCAAAGCGATCTTCTGCGGATAACTGGCTGTGGGCGATGCGGTCTGCAACCTGGATCAGGAATACCAGGAATTCGGTGATGAATGAAAAATATTGCGGGCCGATCGCAATCTCGAAATTCGCCTTGCGGGTATTCTTCAGCGCGTTGTCGGCGATGCGCCAGATCGTAAACGCCATTGCGCCGGCAATTTCCTGAGTGGATTTTTCGCGGTCACCCTTGAACCATTGGCTTTTGATGCGCATGTCAAGTAGGCCGGTGGTGCCGGTCAGCCCTTTTGCAGGAAGAATTCATAGTCGCCAGCGCCCGCTTCGACGGTACTGATGATTTTCACCCCGGTCGTTTCCGCCCAGCCGACGATGTCGGTACGGATGCCGGGACAATTGCTGATCAGCTTGAGTATTTCGCCTGTCTTCATGCCGTTCAACAGTTTCTTGGCTTCCACGATCGGTCCAGGGCAATGCACACCGCGGATATCGAGAATGACATTCGCCTGGTGCGATGTTCCTTTGCCCTTCATCACGTAGTAACCCGTGCCGCCATCCGGCATCGCTTCAGTTTTCAATACCTTGTTATGGGTCTGTTCCGCCCATGAAAAAAGATCGTCCCTGGTGCCGGGGCAGTCCGAAATCAGCAACAGGATCTGTTCCTTTTTCAGGTCGTCGACCACGCGCTTGGCTCCGAGCAGTGGGGCAGGGCAGGTCAGGCCGCGCATATCCAGCTGTACATTGGCGTGCAAGTCTTGAGTGCTCATGTTAGATGTCCTGTCAATTTTGGGGACGTCCCCGTTTTAATACCCGCCCTTGCCATAAGGCTGCGGCAAGCCGGCAACTTTTGCACCCTGTTTGGCCGGGCCGGTTGGAAACAGATCATACAGTGCCTTGCTGTCCGCTTCCGGCCAGAATTCATTGATGCCCTTCAGCATATTGCGGAAATTGGGCGTGTGGCCGTGTTCGCGGTACTGGTCGCGCATGTATTTGATGACTTCCCAATGCTTGGGTGTCAGCTCTATGCCCTCTGCCGCTGCGATGATGTTTACGATTTCATCGCTGTAATCGGGCTCCAGCAAGTAGCCGTCATCATCGGTTTCGACTTCATTGCCTGCAACTGTATAGCTCATGTCTGATCTCCATCAAAAAGTAACAAAAAACTTATTCTTCACTTAACCCGGTGATGACCTTGTACGGTACGAAAATGCCGCAACCGAATTGGCGGTCATCGCCGAGCCCGGCATATTGCAATATCAGGGATGCTTCGGGTTTGAGGTCATGCAATACCAGACTGTAACCGTGGATGGATCGCTGCCCGAAGTTGATGATGGCACGCTTTCCACAGATCAATTTTCCCGAAACGCCAAGCTCGTCCATCTGTTTCCTGATGTCTTCCACAAAAAGCACTTCATCGCTGGAACCGGTAACAATCTGGCCGTGGATGGTGGGGTAGGGCTGGATCGGCCGTTTCTTTGCCGACCCCAAACGCAAGGGATTGCCGGCTATATCGAGCTGCTTTCCGGTCAAGCCGGATACGACAAGTTCGGATATCGTTGCCGGGATACGCATGACCAGCTTGGCGCGCTTGGCAAGCAGCATACCCTGGCTGTTGATCGTTGCATTCAACGGCAGAACGCCGACCCGTTGTTCCTCGGCGAGGGAGGGTACTTCACCCAACAGAGCGGCCCATAGCGAAAAATGGTACGCAACGGGCAGGGTCCCACCCTCAAGGTCGAACATCAAATCGATCATATCGGGAGGAGGTTGATTAGTCATTTGGCCTGCGTTTTCTGTGTGTCTGACCATTCCTGCATTATTCCCGCCCATTGCTCAGCCGTGGCCGGATCGATGTCGAAGATGGTAAAGCGTTTGCCCTCCCGAATCCGCAGGCGCAACAGGCTCATCCCGCCTTCAACGTGATCTATCTGCTGCAGTTCGATTTCCTGGCCACCCAAGGGGACCTTGAATTTTGCCAATTCGCCAATTTTTGCCATATTATTTAGTGTCGCCCAGATAGTTGGCAATGCTCCCGAATATATCCGCACGGATATATTCGCACGGGAAGTGATCGCAATGTAAGTCTATCGCTAATGTGCTTGATTTTGAAATACTACTGGAGGAAAGTTGGCACTACCCATAAGGGTTATTGAAGATAGCCGCTAAGGGTGATGGAATGGCCGGGGTGATATATCGTAGTATTCTAATACACCGAAAGACATGGACAGGCCATTAATGCGGTAAAGTCCAGATACGTTACACGTTCCCGCCTCTGCCGGGTCATTTAATCGATTGCCAGCAGTAAGCCCCAGGCAATGCGACTGATAGGAGAATTGTTATGGCTAAGAAGATGCATGATACCCCGAACCTTGATCAGCTTGAGTCTGGCGAGTGGCCCAGTTTCGTGACCGGTTTGAAGGAGCTGGCCAAGGATAAAGATTATGTTGTGGATTTGTTGGGACAACTCGAGACCTCTTACCGGACCAAAAAAGGTTACTGGAAGGGTGGTACGGTCGGGGTGTTCGGTTATGGCGGCGGTATCATTCCGCGCTTTACCGAACTCAAGGATGAGGCGGGCAAGCCGGTTTATGAAGACTGCACCGAATTCCATACGCTGCGCGTAATGCCGCCTCCCGGTATGCACTACGATACCAATACGCTGCGTGAATTTTGCGATATCTGGGAGAAGCACGGCTCCGGCCTGATCGCATTTCATGGTCAGTCCGGCGACATCATGTTCCAGGGCGCGACCACCGAGAACGTGCAGAAGGCCTTCGACGAGATCAACGAGATGGGCTTTGACCTCGGCGGCGCAGGTCCGGCAGTGCGCACCTCGATGTCCTGCGTGGGTGCGGCGCGTTGCGAACAGTCCTGTTACGACGAAGCCAATGCGCAACGCAGCGTACTCAATACCTTCCTCGATGACATCCATCGTCCTTCCCTGCCATACAAATTCAAGTTTAAATTCTCCGGCTGTCCGAACGACTGCATGAATTCCGTGCAGCGCGCCGACATGGCGGTGATCGGGACCTGGCGCGACAACATTCGCACCGATGAAGTGATGGCCAAGCAGTGGTTTGCAAAACATGGCATGGACGAACTGGTGAACGACGTGGTAGCGCGCTGCCCGACCAAGACCTTGCAGCTCAAGCAGATCAAGGATGTGAAGAAGGGTTCAAGCATCTCCAGCGTGGCGATCAATGACACTCACGCGATCGAGATCGACAACCATGATTGCGTGCGTTGCATGCA
>Ga0307377_10001098_pt1 | contig 35405 bp, 58 predicted proteins | sample TR3MG_FD_202535 | JGI IMG/M metagenome (GOLD analysis project Ga0307377, IMG submission 202535) | Soil microbial communities from Risofladan, Vaasa, Finland - TR-3 | ecosystem: Environmental > Terrestrial > Soil > Coastal area > Acid sulfate soil | place: Finland: Risofladan, Vaasa | collected... | reverse complement strand
CAGCTCTTGAATGTGCAAATGGAACTAAAGAATGGTATCTTGATAATGTAGAATATACCGAACACGATTACTGGAAAGTGTTATATAAGCTTGGAAAGGTAACACAAGAAGAACTTGTATTGGAACTGTTATGAAAAATGGATGTATAGAAAGTTCAAATGGAGATAAATTTTGGTATCTCAATGATAAACGCCACCGCAAAGACGGTCCTGCTGTACAATTGACAAATGGATATAAAGCATGGTATATAAATGGTGAACTTCATCGTGAAGATGGTCCGGCTATAGAATACGCAGATGGATCTAAATCCTGGTATCGTATGGGTGAACATCATCGTGAAGATGGTCCAGCTGTAGAACGTTCAAATGGATATAAATCCTGGTATCTCAATGATAAACGCCACCGCAAAGACGGGCCAGCTATAGAACGTGCAGATGGAACTAAAGATTGGTATATTGATGATCTATATTATACCGAAAAAGAATATTGGAAAGAGTTATACACCCTCGGTAAGATATCTCAAGAACAATTAGTATTGGAATTATTATGAAAAATGGATGTATAGAAAAATCAGATGGAACTAAAGTCTGGTTTCTCAATGATAAACGCCATCGTGAAGATGGCCCTGCTATTGAAAAGGCAAATGGAGATAAATTTTGGTTTATCAATGGCAAACGTCATAGAGAAGATGGACCTGCTGTACAATATGCAAATGGCCGTAAAGAATGGTATTGCAATGATAAACTTCACCGCCAAGATGGACATGCTATGGAATATGCAAATGGAGATAAATTTTGGTATCGCAATGGTAAAATTCATCGAGAAGATGGTCCTGCTATTGAACTTGCAAGTGGCAATAAATTCTGGTTTATCAATGATAACCGATTTTCAGAAAGGGATTATTGGAAAAAGATATATAGACTTGGAAAAATATCGCAAGAACAATTAGTCCTAGAGCTTCTATGAAAAATGGATGTATAGAAAAATCAGATGGATCTAAAGAATGGTTTCTCAATGGTGAACGTCACCGCCAAGATGGACCTGCTGTACAATATGCAAATGGAACCAAAGCCTGGCATATCAATAATAAACGCCATCGCAAAGACGGACCAGCAATAGAATATTCTAATGGAACTAAAGCCTGGTATCTCAACGGTAAACGTCATAGAGAAGACGGACCTGCTATTGAATATGCAAATGGAACCAAAGCCTGGTATCTCAATGGTAAACTTCATAGAGATAATGGTCCAGCTATAGAATATGTCAATGGAACTAAAGAATGGTTTATCAATGGTAAACAATATCAGGAAAGGGATTATTGGAAAAAGATATATAGACTTGGAAAAATATCGCAAGAAGAACTTATCTTTGAACTATTATGAAAAATGGATGTATAGAAAAATCAGATGGAACTAAAGAATGGTATCTCAATGATAAACGCCACCGCCAAGATGGACCTGCTATTGAACGCGCAAGTGGTGATAAATTATGGTATTGCAATGGCTATCGTCATCGTGAAGACGGACCAGCTATTGAATATGCAAATGGCCGTAAAGAATGGTATTGCAATGGTGAACTTCATCGCGAAGATGGTCCAGCTATTGAATATTCAGATGGAACTAAAGCATGGTTTATCAATGGTGAACGTCACCGAGAAGACGGTCCTGCTATTGAATGGGCAGATGGAGATAAAGCATGGTTTATCAATGATGACCGATTTTCAGAAAGTGATTATTGGAAAGAGCTATATAAGCTTGGAAAAATCTCGCAAGAAGAACTTATCTTAGAACTGTTATGAAAAATGGATGTATAGAAAAATCAGATGGAACTAAAGAATGGTTTCTCAATGGTGTACGTCATCGCAAAGACGGTCCAGCTATACAATTGACAAATGGATATAAAGCATGGTATATAAATGGTGAACTTCACCGCGAAGATGGTCCGGCTATACAATATGAAAATGGAACTAAATATTGGTATATCAATGGTGAACGTCACCGCGAAGATGGACCAGCTGCACAATGGGCAAATGGAGATAAAGCCTGGTATATTAATGATAAACTTCATCGTGAAGACGGACCAGCTGTAGAACGTGCAGATGGAACTAAAGAATGGTATCTCAATGGTGAACGTCACCGAGAAGATAGCCCAGCTGCACAATGGGCAAATGGAGATAAAGCCTGGTATATTAATGATAAACTTCACCGAGAAGATGGTCCTGCTATTGAACGTGCAAGTGGTGATAACGCCTGGTATCTCAATGGTAAAAATTATTCCGAAAGTGATTTCTGGAAAGAACTATATAAACTCGGGAAGATATCGCAAGAAGAACTTGTATTGGAGCTTCTATGAAATTACGAATTTATCAAGCATCTGATTCAGAACTACAAATAGTTTATGTTTATTCTGCTGATGGTGAATCTTTAAAACAGCTGACAGGAGATCCTGTTTTAATTGGTGATATTGTTTTAATAAACGAGCTATATTCTGTTGAAGGATATAATAGAGATATAGGGGCGTGCTTTGAATTAGAAGGCGAAGAAGCTGAGAAGTTTTTTGAAAACAACATAGACATTTTCTTATGAAAAAAACAGAATTAATCGAAAGAATATTACACGAGGCGGAAATAATTTCTTCTAGAACAAACCCATCTGAGGGCTTTTGGTATCTCCCTGATTTAAACCTAACAATGAAAAATAAAGATTTTCAGAAGATGCGATATGAAAATGGTGATATTACCTACGAAGAACTTGTTGTGGAATTGTTATGAACCAATCAACATTAAGAGATATCATTGCTAAAAATGCAGCTGCTGACATTGCGGCTCAAATAGACAAAGATATCTTATCTTCAATGTTTCCTTGTTATCAATTAGAAGATGGTATATACGAAGAAAATATGCTATCACCAACGCCATGGGTTAAATCCGAAGATGGAATCTACTATATAATTGAAAAAAATCTTGTCACTAAGAAATTTTATTTTTTGAGACTCTATGAAGAAAAAAAGATAACCTACGAAGAACTTGTTGTGGACTTGTTATGAGTGTGAAATATAGAATCTATGAAGGTACCACTTACACTTGGATATACTTATATGAAAAAATATATGGTTGAAAATGAAGTATCCATTATAGATGACAAACTTGTGGTTGGAGATAAAATCCTTGCAATCTTTGTTTATGACCCTGATGCTGAACATAGTGAATACGACAGTGGATGTTATCTCCAGCCTATTAAATGTGTTTGGGTAACTGAACATTACTTTACTCATCAGGCAGGTAATTTTTATCTCCAAACATTTTATAAAGACACGAAGAAGCCAACACGTGGTAAATTATGGTCACACGAACAATATGAACAATTTGTAAATGAAAACATCGAAGATTTTTTATAAATATTTTTAATGAAACACCCCAGACTAAAACAACAAATTTTCCTTCTAGAAAAGAATCTATATTACAAACCTTCCAATGACCCGGAAGCTCTGCTTAACGATTTTTACATTCTTACTCTTTTAAAGGATTTATCAAGAAAGAAACTCAACGATGAATCATTAGACTTTTCCATAGAAGAAGCTGTTTCTTCTCTCCTCCCATACTTAAAGAAAGAATTATTATCTGCAGTTCTTTTTTCCATTTCTGCAGAATTCCGCCACGTCTTCAAACAGAATACATCCAAAGAAGTTCTTGATTTCTTCACAGAAAAGGGTGGAGAAGAAGGCGCTGCATTCATTAAAGAATATTATAGACAAAATTTCTTAATGAGAGGCGGTCAAAGTGATAAAGACAATCCTTTAACTGCAGATATATATAAGGACGACAGTGAAAGATATTCTTCTGAAGAAGATTTTGCAAATTATGTAAATTCTTACAATTCATTAAGATCTGCTTTAAAAGTATCAGGAATGTCCAAAGCCGAAATGGTGAGTATTATAAATGATAGTTTTAATGAGATGAACTGGCCCCAATCTTATGGCGGTAATGCGTGGTCCAGGATTGCAAACGGCTGGTTAAAATTAAACAATACTAAGAGCCTGGAAGATATGGCTGTTTGGATTGATCATGTTTATGATTTGCAGCACAACACAGATACCGTATTTAATAAAATAAATAAATTTAAAAAAGAACACAGATATGATTGGATTGCTAAAGCTCTTGACTTTAAGAGAGATTTAAAAAATCCTTGGCAACTCTATGATAAGGTGTCCCCATCCACAAGATCCTTTATTTCTTATATTTCACCAAAAATAGGATTTGGTACACTTGAAGATTTTAAAAACCCAAATAAAAAATATGAGGACCCTGTGATGCAACGACAAAAAGATAATTTATTAAAATCTTTAAATGGCTCCAATGATCCTGGGGCGCTTAATGTAGGCAATGTAGTAAAAGTTGTATCAGGAAAAGATGCTGGAACAAAAGGAACACTTACTCAAGTAAATAAAAGTGTTGTTATGTTAAAAACAGAAGAGGGAGTATACAAAGCATATAAACCTTCCGAAGTTCAAAACATCGACGAAGTTCAAAACATGGCTTCTAAATTCCAAACAAACAATCAACATAATTCTTCTGGGTTTGAAGCAGGGGACAAAGTTGAGATCACATCAGGACCTATTTCTTTACTTATTGGCAAAACAGGCACTGTCACCCTCACCCACGGAGACGGGGGCGCCATGGGAATAAAAATTGATGATTATCCATTTTTACAATTTTTTCTACCCCACGAGTTAAAAAAGATTAAAGCGAACTAGCAACAATCAACATCTAAGTGGTACCCAGAGAAAGATTTTAAAAAAGCTTCGACTCCTAGTAATTTTAAAATCAGCGTGGATCAAGATCCCGGAAACGTGAATATAGATAATACACCTCTCAACAAATCTGCAATTGTCAGTAAATTGAAAAAAGATATATGACAAGACAAATAACAAAGACAAAGACTTTACACAAATATAATACTTTCAAGTCCCTGAATAATATCATATTATTATAATATGAAAACATACGCATTCATATTTAAAAAGATTATTGACAATAAAGACATAGACAATCCGGAGAAAGAGATTCCAGTATCCATAATCGAAGTTTCTTATTCGATGGTTAAAAATGTATCGACAATGTTTTCCTCTTCGTTTGTGACTGGGAATCAGCGGACATTCGTAGATGGTATAATTTCTTGGGCACCAAATCAAAATTTGATTGGCAGCACAGTTAGAAATTTGGAAATTTTTCCTGCATTTGGTGATTTCATAGAAGATCATGAAAACATTCAAGAGGCATGCAAAGCCAATGTGTTCATGTTCATCTAATATAAACTGGCCTAAGATACAAGTAGGTGATTTTATAATCATCACGGAATCTATTTATAATCTTGAAAATATATCTAAGTTTCCAAATAAACCCCACCTTGGAATAGTAGTGTATAAATCCACAATGTCTTTTGATACTTTTTTTATAGAATATGTATCTGCTGAAGATATAGTTGAAAAAAAATTCAAACGCAAGATTCCATTTTTGGACAATAAACCACAAAAGGACTTTATGGTTTTAAAATATATTTCGGTTTCTCCACAACTTCGACAACCCCACACAGTTCTTAATCTTATTGACTATAATAAAGATAGAGAAGAATTAATAGGAAATAACGTGCATTTATTTCTTTAACCCTTATAATCAAATTATATGTTATTATCACAAGATATTGTTTTTTATATATTAATCCTTTGGACCCTCATAACATTATTTGCTGTGGAATTTGATAGTGCAATGTCATATCTTAATATTTGGGTAAATCTTTCGTTGTTATATTACACCTTAATCTTTTTTGGGTATCTATTTGATAATAATCAACAAATGTTCAGATGGTGGTATATTTTACATATATCCTTCATGAATATGGGATACAAAATTCTATATCACAAAGATGAACTTAAAAAACCTTACCTCGATTATATGAAAAAAAGATAAATATTATTACTATGAACATACTAGAAGCATTCGACAAAGCAAATAAAGGGATTGACGTAAAAAAACCCCAAGTACTAAAACAGGAATTTAATCCTGTTCAACAACCCGGAAGTATCGAAGACCTTCCGATTATTCCGAATTTTGGTGAAGGTGGATATAACAATAATGTAGCACCAAGCCAATATAATCAAACTCAGCAACCAGCAGAATGTTCTGATGACTTCGACCAGGTTCTTTCATCAGTCATTTGCCAACTTAAACAAGTCATTTCAAGTTATGATTTGGATGAAGAAGATCATGAAAAGATTTCTTCTGCTATTATGAAATTAGATTCCCTCCTCGATGAAGAGGTTAAGATATCAATGGTAGCTGTTCAACAAACTGTTCAACAACAAGCACCACAGCAACAAGTACGGCGCCAAGGAAGATATGACGATGTAACAGGCTATCTTAGAAATATGTAATGAAAAGAATATTTATATACTTGGTTCTTTGGGTTAACATATCCCTTGCAGGTTCATTATCTTTTAATTTTGAAAATGATGTGTTCTTTGATAATGATTTAGGTTATACAAACGGTGCTAAGATTTCAATTGAAACAGTTCCAGAAAATACAAATATTATATCAGAGTATTTATTACCATATTCCCCTAAAGAAAATTCTCACGCGGTGTATCAATTTATGTACACACCTGATGATATTAGTATTTCTGAAAACCAACCAAACGATAGACAATGGGCTGGAGTTCTTGGATACGAATTCATTACATCCACTACAAACCCCTCAAAGAGAAAATACTATGCAACTGGATTTCAGTTAGGCGTTACAGGAAAATATTCGTATGCTGAGGAAACACAGACATACGTTCATAAATTAACCGAAAGTCAAACTCCAATGGGATGGGACAATCAACTCCCCACTATTCCAGCTGTCAATGTATTTTATATTTTCAAATACAAACATCTCGACAATAAATACAACGATTTAGTTTGGTCTTCAGCAACTTCTTTAGGTGTTAATACTAGGACTACTGTAGGTGGTTCATATAGGTTTGGATATAATGTCCCTAACGATTTTATTCTTATTTCGGAACCAGTTCCACATGCCATAGAAAATAATTTCAGATTATATTCTTTTATAGGGGCAGATGTCTCTATGGTGATATATAATTATTTTTTAGATGCCAAAGAATCCACTGTGGATAAGGAATACTTTATTGCTGAGGCATATTTAGGATTGGCACTTGAGTTAAAATATATCGAATTGAAATTTAAAGCAATTTCAAAAACAAAAGAATATCAACAGGAAGACGCCACTAGGCCATATGGCGTCATAACATTAACAATTAATTTTTAAAATGAAAATAGTAGCAACATCTGACATACACGGTAAATTGCCAGAATTTATTTCTCTCCCAGATTATAAACAGCTAACTGGAGATGTATTAATTATTGCAGGTGACTTAACTGCGAATTATAAGAATGACTTCATAGGTCAGGCTGCATTTATTAATGGCAGGTTTGAACGTTGGACAGGTGAAATGAAGAATTATTTTAACCATATTATAGTCATTGCAGGGAATCACGATGCTGTGTGGGAACGAGCTCCTGAATTGATTTATGATTCAAATAACTACATTTATCTCAAAGATTCAAGTGTTACTTTGGATGGTGTGAAATTTTGGGGCACTCCTTGGACCAAGCCATTTTTTGACTGGGGGTTTAATGCCCAAGATGATAAACGTCAACTTATCTTTGATCAAATTCCAGAAGACGTAGATGTTATTATTTCTCACGGACCTCCTCGTTTTGGAACGTTAGACCTTGTCAATAACGTTTATAATAATTTCAAAGACGAATTTACTGGAGATGAACTTCTTAATGAACTTATAGAACGTGTCAAACCTAAATTATTCTTCTGTGGTCATATCCATGAAGGATATGGGAAGACCCAACTTGCAATGACTACTATTTATAATTGTTCTTATGTAGATGAAAACTATGATGAACGTCCTCCTGGAACTGGATATTTTACAATTAACATATAACCAAAGATTAAAAAATGACAGCTAAGAATTATTCACCAGAATATAAATGGTGGTATGTATGTGATAGGTCGGGGGCGATTGAGGAATTTGGCAGCCCTCTCATAACAATAACCATGATTTTATCAATTCTCCAAGGCATTTTTCTGATTGTTTTTATGATAATGTGGACCACAGGAGAAATAGAATCTCAAGTAACACTTAATGTTTGTAAAATAATCACAGGTGTCATCTTTTTTATGCCTATGGTTATTTATGCAATTTTAGGCATTACTGGTGGGTTAGATAAGATTCTAGAACAAAATGTTACATATATTTTAATCAAAAATCGTTACGAAAAATGTTTTAATTTCCAAGGAAAGATCAAATTAAGGTTGAAGATTTTGGCAATATATTGCATTACATGGCCAATCGTATTATTTTTGCCCGTAATCATAATTATTGCATTTGTTCCATATATATTACTTGTTTATGTCAAAAAACAAATGATTGGGAGATATATCGATGAAGCTCTATAAATATTTGTATGAGTCTTACATCTTCATCATCCAATCACTTTTTAAGTTACAAACAAATAAGAGACGCTATTCGTTCAGCGTCTGAAGAACGTCCTGCTAATATTACAGCATTCCTTCCCGCATCTTATGACAATCCGTCTGACGCTGCAAAGGCCATTGCTCACATTATTAGAACAAACAACTTCGAACTTGAAATAATTGATGGCGAAGTTTATGCTTGGTCTAAACCAAAAGAAAAGAAAGAAAGACCAAAAGGTTTAAGAATTTCAGGTAATATGAATCCAAGAGATTATATGGAATCAAAAAGTAAAATGAATGATGAAAAACTTCTCGAAGAAGCATATCTTTCAATTTATAAATAGTTTACAATGAACAAAGAAACTAAACTCCTTGAAGAAGCTTATGAACACGTTCAGTTGAATGAATTATTCAATACTCAACACAACGTATATTGGTCAGGTTCACCAGCAGCTACTGTTGATCATGGATCTAGTATGATAGGGACTCTTGAGGTCCCCATCAGAAGTTTAGATTATGTATCTGCTGTTGTGTATAAAATAATATTAATGCCCTCTGAACTAATAGAGATTATCGACATTGCAGCGGGGGATGATTCCACTCCACAAGATTCTATTTTTGACCCATCATCTATAGATCCCAAGCTTGCATCCCTTATTAGTAAGTATGCTGATTATTCGGATAGATTTGGTTTTGAAGATGATGAAGAAATTACATGGGACATATTATTTAATGTATTATCTGACCAACAGGATTCAGCAAATGAAACAATGTTAGATATTTCATTTTTTCTTAATAGTGTGGTTCTTAGTAAAATTCCAGATCATAAAGACGATTCTTTGTTTGGTAATCTTATAAGAATGTATATAAAGGGAGATGAAAGACGAATCATGGAAGAAATTAAATCACAAGGTAAAACTTTGTTCCATGTAGGTCCACTTCACGAATCATTGGATTTGTTTACACCACAGGAAACCCTTGAAATTTTGTCCTCAATATTTAATGCAGTCAAACAACAACTTTCTGCGATTACAAATCTCTCATTAATAACATTTTCAGGGAAAACAGCAGAAGCCTCTAGAATCCGTCTTTATAAAAAAGTATTAAGCAACTTGGCTTACACTTTAAGACTTTCGAATTCTATGATTACTGACAACGGTGAAGAAGACATACATTTCATCGCCTGGAAATAAAATCAGAAAAAATAGTGACATTCCCAGTACCTATAGTATAAATATAAACATGAACGCAGTAATAATACGATTTGAACGAACAACCTCACCGAAAAATGAGGCGTATCGTTGTGGCTCTTTTTCTGCCCCACAAAATATTACACAAAATTGGGTAATTGGGACAGATAGAGGAATTACCACCTAACCGGATAATTGCAACCATTCTAAAGCAAGAAACCCGGTGAAAGACCGGGTTTTTTATTGTAAGTCCCACAATAATACAGTATAATAGTATTATAGAAACAATTAAGTAAGCAAAGAGAATTTAAGAAAGAAGAGAAAAGAAGATTTGAAAGTCCCACAATTTTATAATATAATGATAACATATTAAAAATTAAGAGACGAACAAAACAAACAATTTAAGAAAGAAGAGAAAGTAGAGGGTTGAAAGACCCACAATAAGATAGTATAATTTAAATATAGAAAATGATAAATGGCCTGTTGAATCGTGTGCCAAGTAAACACGAGACGTCGCATAAAATCCCGCGCACTTATTCATAAGAAATTTGAATCAGTAGGTGTTTGATTATATTAGAAAATATACGTTGAGGTAGGTGGGAATGAATACCACAAAGGGTATGGTAAGTATTAGATTTAGTTACCAGATAAGAAAAGCATTAGGGTTCTTTAGAAAACTAATCACCTTGTGAAGCCTCTCCTTACGAAGGAGTATGAGAGTTCGAATCTCTCACGTATGAGACATTTGTAGTTGGTCTTTAACTAACTGCCACTTTTTTAGGAAGCATTCCGTTCGGAAGTCTGTAAAACTTCTGCCTTTATAATAGAGCGGTGGCTGGCGCATGGATCGATACCATTGCTTCCTACCATTTTATGCAGGCATATACCCTCTGGCTACGAACCAGTTGAAAGGTTAATTAGGAAACATGTGAGTTCAATTCTCCCTGCCTGTACCAATTTTTTACCCGCTAAGTGTTAATGGGCGTACGTTTGATTGTCAATCAAAAAGAAGGAGATCGAAACTCCTAGTGGGTCCAATTTATGGAGTGTTGGAGATGTATGTCTGGACACAAAGCATTATGAGAGTAGTCAGATCACTACCACCTTATTTTGTGGAATGAGCAAACGAAAGCAACAGTGAAAATGCGAAGCTTCCCGACTCTAGGGCGCTCACTCCGCCAATTTAACAAAGAAGCATGTCTTGCAGGATATGTTTTAGAGTTGACTCATCCGGTTGAATTCTTCTACTGCAATGGAAGATAGTAAATCGCGTTTGTATCGTCTAATGGAGCAGGATACTGGGCTTGACGCCCGGATGATATTGGTTCGAATCCAATTGCAAAAGTATGAGGTTTATTTCGGATGTGTAGCTCAGAGGCAGAGCAGCGGGTTTTTACCCCGCGAGTCGGGATATCGTAATTCCCCGCATCCACCAATTTATTGGAGTTAATGCCTACGAACATCTACAAAATAAAGGTCTGATCCACCCACGGATCACAATTTTAAACCCGCTAAGTGTTAATGGGCGCACGTTTGATTGTCAATCAAAAAGAAGGAGATCGAAACTCCTAGTGGGTGCCAATTTATATTACGGGGTAGGTATCGCGATACAGAGATCTTTTGCAAAGAACTCCCAGTGGGTTGGACTCCCATCTACTCCACCAATTTCCTGCTCTGCAGGACAGGCAAGAGTCATGTGTGAGACTCATTCTAACGGCGCAGTAGCGGGGCCGGTTAGAAAAACAATTTAATCACTTCAGAGAACGTTGAGTTCGGTTAGGCTGGCAGGTATTTAAATCCTGGGAGGTTCAATGTCTCCAGTGATGTCATTTTACACGCCTGTGTAAGTCAATGCTAGACCACCTGTTTTGTACTCAGGGAATGTGGGTTGAATTCCTACCATGGGCACCAATTTATGGTTATACATAACTCGACGGATCTTAATCCAGTGCGTCGTTAAATAATTGAGGAACTGGATACCAATTTAATATTGCGGGGAAGTCCGGTGACTAATCGGGGCTCATAATCCTGACAGCTAGGTTCGTCTCCTAGCCCCGCTACCAATTTTATGCCGGATGATACACAGTTTTATCGCTGTGCCGGCACCAATTAGGATATCGACAATAGGTCCACACTGGCCGCACGATAAGTATCCCTGAGAGAAATTAATACGTCCAGATAAGAGTAGTGTCTTATGCTGCGTTGATAAAGTATCTCTAAATTTTATGCCCGCATCGTCTAAAGGTTCAGGACACAAGGTTTTCATCCTTGTAATCGGAGTTCAATTCTCCGTGCGGGTGCCAATTTATGATCGGTAGTGAAACTGGAGTGGATCTAATGCATTAGATCCGATCACAACTCGAAGGAGAATATGTTTGTTGGATCCGACAGCGTATATCAACTTCTTGATATTGGCGGGTTCGAGCCCTGTCCCTTTCACCAATTTACGTTGAGCTTCGTATCAATGTGTGAATAAGTGTATACAAGTGATCATTAGTGTACATGAGTCATATTGCGATATTGGTTGAAGTCCTGGAGAGTCATGACTCTGGTAGATGGGTTCAATTCCCTAACTCAACATCTTTTACATGAACTGTAAATTACAGTTCTCCAATTTGATATGTTCCCAAGTAAAGCAATAAACCTTGGTCCGCTTAGCGTGAGAGAGGTATGGCCGCAACTAATCAACAACGCGAACCACGATAAAATGCATATCAATTTATTTACATGGTCCTTTGGTGTAATGGCTAGCACATGAGGTTTTGATCCTCAGAGTGAAGGTTCGAAACCTTCAGGGACTGCCAATTTTATCTCCGTGTCGCCTAATCTGGTATGGCACTTGCTTTGGGAGCAAGAATAATGAGTGTTCAAATCACTCCATGGAGACCAATTTACTGCGGAAAGGTGGTGGCTGTTTCATGAGCAGCGCTTTGGGTAGCTCCCTCGCCGAGGTTCGAATCCTCAGCCGCAACCAATTTAATAGGTGACGGCCCATACTTCCGGCCGGTCCTTGCAGATTGACTATCTGTGGGCGAACGTTTAGTCAACTATATCACTTATTAAACACTTTAAGATTGAAAGATAGCGGGCAGGCGATCCGCTCCAAGTTATGGTATGGTCCCTATATTCCGGGACCGGTAGCTCAAGTCCCATATAGAGCAGTCAATCGCATTTTATATGCAGGTAGGCAAATTGGTAAGCCGGTGAGCTGTTAACTCACGTCGATTGTAGGTTCGAGACCTACCCTGTGTGCCACTTTATTCCAGTGTAGCTCAATGGTAGAGCGACTGACTGTTAATCAGTATGTTGTAGGTTCGAGCCCTACCTCTGGAGCCAATTTATGGTGTGAGAAGCTGACGGTCAGCGGCCGGTGTCATGCCGGTGATAAACAAATTGCAATACGAGGTTCAACTCCTCCTTACACCCCAATTTTGTTCGTACGATACTCTATGGATACTCATGCAACCATAGAAGAGAAACTTAAAAAACATGAGGCCAATTTATACTCCTGTCGTCCACTGGTTAGGGCCGTGTTCTTATAAAGCACAGAAGGTAGTTCAATTCTACCCAGGAGTACCATTTTATTTTAGAACGGCACGAGTTCAGACCTCCCAACTTTCTGACTGTCGTGACATGGCCGGAAAGACGGCTGCCAATTTGTTAGTATCCATGATAGCTAGTGGATGTGGTCAATAATGAGATTATCTCTCAGGAAAAACGGTTCAATTCCGACTAACGATATTTTTATGTTATCGTCTAGAGGCTCAGGACGCTTCCTCATCAGGTTGAAACGTTGGTTCGAATCCAACTAACATTATGTGAAATTTATTTAATGGATCGTTGGCTCGAAAAGATAGGCATCGGATTGCAACCCCGATTTATGAGATTGCGAAATTCTCACGGTCCTCCAATTTATGCGATAATAACTCAATTGGCTAGAGTGTCAGTCTTCCAAACTGGATGTTGAGAGTTCGAGTCTCTCTTATCGCACCAATTTTATGCGTTTGACCCAAGGTGGGAATACGGTCTCCAAAACCGTGGACTAGATTTCGAGTATCTACGAACGTGCCAATTTTCAAAGTGGTACTTGAAAACCGTTGAGGCAATGGTATAAATGCCGACCTTGTTTGTTGATAGGGTTCAGTATACGAGAAACAAACAGTAAGTTGTTCGTGACTAGAAAACGGTTATACTCGCAAGGTATAACACTTAGGTATGACTCCCTCGGCTGTGGTGTATAACCAAATACATGCACGGCACATTTTAATACGCCATGACGGTCTGGTGGACCTGTTTACTCTGATAAAGTGAATGGATAGTTTCGATTACTATATGGCGTACCAATTTGAGAACTGAACAACTCAATTCCTGTTCAACGTCGAGTGTATGCAAGCAGCTTGACGATGGTTATACTGGAAGGGCGCCACTATGTAAAATAATTGTCCACCAATTTATATGTTTGAGATACCGGGTGGACAACCGGTCCCGTGAGTCGTATTGAGGTAGTGGGTCGTATAAGCGCCATAGATTACATCAAACATAGTTTATGCCAGTGATTCTGGTGAATACTTGCGGCTCATATCCGCAAAGACTGAATTCGATTTTCAGCTCCGGTACCAATTTATGCCCGATTAGCTCAACTGAATAGAGCAAGAGATTTCTACTCTCTAGGTTGGGGGTTTGAATCCCTCATCGGGTACCATTTTATGTTGGTGTAGCTTAATTGGCTAAAGCAGCTCTGAATCCATGGTAAAGTCAGAGAAGATGTATAAGATATCGTGATAATCCACCGCGCAATGGGGAACCCGGTATGGTTCGAGTCCTTCCACCAATTCCATTTTATGTATGATGTAGTTTAGCAGGCAGAACACTCGCAAGAGAGGCAATCATCGCCGCCAAGGATGATTCCATACATATCTCATTTACGGAAGTGAAGCTTATCGGGAAAAGCAGTCGGCTCTTAACCGACAGTCTTCTGGGTTCAAATCCCAGTACTTCCACCAATTTAAGATCAATGATCTTAATATAATTTCCGTCTATAGTTTATAAAGACATCGCAGTAAAATCAGGTAAGAAGCAATAAAAGCTGTCGGATCCTGGAATCACCGGTCGCGTGGTGGTAGGCGGAATATTTTGCGCTTGTAGCATATCGGTAATGCGCTTCCTTGCCAAGGAAGACAAGAGAGTTCAATTCTCTCCTGGCGCTCCAATTTTATTGATCCATAATGTAATGGCAGCATATTTCTCTTTGAAAGAAATCGTGGAAGTTCAAATCTTCCTGGATCAACCAATTTTATGCTCGGTTCGTTCAATGGTAGGACGTAAGTTTTACATACTTATTATGGGGATTCGATTTCCTCACCGAGTACCATTTTACCCCTACTTAGCTCAATTGGTCAGAGCACCGGTCTTTTAAACCGTAGGTTCCGAGTTCGACCCTCGGAGTAGGGACCAATTTACGCGACCGTGTCCCAACGGCAGAGGAGTTATCCTGAGACGGTAATAACGTGTGGGTTCGAATCCCACTGGTCGCACCAATTTATACTTGTGTATGGGATCTGCTTAGTAAGCGTATGTAATTCAGAAGACTGCGCTGGATTGTGGAAACCAAAATACCATGCGGGTATGCAAGTTCACTCGGTTAGCTGAATCTAACTAGGAGCCTTAATAAGAGTGACTCAAGTATAATTTTTGCCTCAATAGCTCAGTTGGCCAGAGCATCTGATTTGTAATCAGACGGTCGTCAGTTCGAATCTGACTTGTGGCTCCAGCTTGGAAGAGATGTCAGCTCGAAACTGACGGGATTCATGGCCCTAGCATAATAGAGTAATGCGCTTCCGTATTTTATGATCCTATAACTCAGTGGTAGAGTGCTTTCGTGACATGAAAGAAGTCGTCGGTTCAAATCTGACTAGGATTACCAATTTACTCCCAGCGCCTCTGTAACATGGACGCATGTTATAATTCTGTGTTTGGATCCAAATACGGTGCGTAATTCTGGGAGTTATCATTTTATGGGAAGTGAGCAAGTCAGGTGATTGCGCTGGTCTGAAAAATCAGAGAACTGGGATCGATACCCGGACTTCCCACCATTTTAGAAAACCCAATTTTCCTAAATAGAACACTTAGACCTGGTAATTCGGGTTGAGATATCACGGAGATGATTCCTCCGATACATTGGTGCAAATCCATTACAGCTATGCGAGTAGTTTGTCGTTTGTAGGGTGTTCGATGCTAATAAAGCGCTATACTATGTCGACGTAGTATGTGTATAGCCTCTCAAAGGTTTTCTCGTCAGGACGCCGAGATGTAATAAAATAAGTCCGCCAATTTTATGCAGAGGGTTAAACGTACCCAAATCCACTATGAGGGGTAGAAAGCCAGGATCCTGAAAAGGTGATTAAATCCAAGCAATAGTAGCAAATCAGTGTGCGTGACTATAAGAGAGACTATTTCATTTCATTTCCCCTAATAATAACTTATAATATATATGAACAAAATTTACACACTCACATGCATCCCGCCGCCAAAAAAAAACTCCGACCATCTTTGTCCAACATGGACACCTGGTTGGAGTTTTAACAAAGAAAAATTAATCAATGATTTGCAAAAATTTCCCAAAGGTTTTCACGAATACTATTACATGTATATCGTAATTGAATTATGGGGTGAAGGTTTGGATACTTATGCAGAGGAAGATACGTGGTTCAAGTACGAAGATGAGAAATGGATTCCAATTGAAAAACCGGATCACTTAAAACATATAGTTCACTGGGCTATAGGATAAGTATAATCTATGGAAGAACCCGAAAACATAGAATCTAATAGAATAAATGTTATATGTGCGTGGTGTGGGGTTCCTCTTTACAAAAACTCAGAATTACCTAAAAAATTAGTTTCACATGGAATATGCAAAGAGTGTAGTGAAAAAATGATAAAAGATTTAGAACAATTTAAGCCTGCTTAGCTCAACTGGTAGAGCATCTGCACGGTAAGCAGAAGGTCGTCGATTCGATTTCGGCAGTGGGCACCAATTTAATATGCCGGTGACTTTGGTGAGTACTTGTGATTCATATCCACAAAGATCGAATTCGATTTTCGACTCCGGCACCAATTTTGATTCAAACCAGTAGATACCAGCGATATAAACCATCCTTGTGTGGTGTTAGGTGTTGCGAGGTCGGGGAAGGTTAGTTCCGTTTTGACGCCAAATCCTTCATAACCTTGGGAACCCGTGCTGAGAGGTGCACCTCTTTTAGTTTGAATCAAATCTTTTTATGCTCTCGGAGTGTCCATTTCGTTCATCGATACACCTCCAATCTGAATTAACAGATGAAGTGTGCTGATCACATGCTAGGGAGTTCTTTTTATGTCCTCATGGTGAAACGCATATCACACGAGTTTCCTAAACTCATATTCTAGGTTGGATTCCTAGTGAGGATACCAATTGCCGTCTTTCTCAAGCGAGTGAGATGTGGAAAAGAGTAAAGCTCAAATACATGTTAAGGACGTACGGAGAGGTGATGACACATCCAAAGGCCTCTCATTATCCAGTTACTAGGTATTATAACATTGTTCAAAAGACGGGTTCTGCGTAGCGGGCCCCTTAATTTTGAGTTATAATAAATATAGCTGTTCGGTGACCGACATGTAACTTATGTTAGGATTAGCGAACCTTAGGCGGCTCCATTTTTAATTATGAACCCAAATATTAAATATTTTTATATAACTACTGATGTGTATTCAAAACCTCGTATATATAAACTTGCATTTGATGGTAAGTTCTGGGAATTATATATTTTTAAAAAAGAAACTAATAACTTTGAAAAATATAAATTTTTTATATCAAGGAGAGGAAGAAACATCAAACTTACGTCCTTCCCCGAACAACAATTTAAAAGAATGAGAGATTTACTTTCGTCATTTTTAGGAAACATAAATTTTAAGAATAGAAAGTATCCAAAGTTGTTTAATACTTTCGATGAATGTTATGAATCGTTAATTTTAGAATTATTATGAAATACGCTATTGCCGTACAAAGAGGAAGTATACACGGAGAACCAGAAATCGCATGTTTGTTAAAACGCAATACATATAAAGAAGAAACAGGGTTTATCGTAATGAAATTACTATATGTTAATGACACTTATACTAATAATAAAACAATAGTACATGAGGGATATCAATTAGATAGTTTAGTTGAGTTTCATAGTAAAATTGAATTTATTCCCACCACTCTTGCTAAGGCTGAAGAAAAATGGAAAAAATGGGTAGAAGACAACATTGAAATTTTTCTTTGATAGACGGGTGCAGGTCCCACTAACTTATAGTATAATATTATTATAATAACAATTAAGGGTAACCTTAACGTTCCTTAACAATTTAAAAATGGCCGCGTGAGGTCATTAGATAAGTCATCAGAAATGATGAGAAAGTAGTTTCAGTACATGAGCTACGCCGGAGCAATCCAGGTCATTTACGCAAGCCGAGTTCACATCTGCCGAAAGGTGGTGGGCATCTTCTCCTGAAGGTGCGAAGAACGTGATTTGGAGTATGAGTTAACCGAGGCCAACGGCGTAGGTTAACGGATCCGCAAGATCCTGTGCTCACGCAAACAAATCATTTCATATGGACAAAGGGTAGAGAAGGCGTGCCAGCCCGCAAGCAAGTGCAAATTCTCAGTGTTATCGGTATACCAAGCAGGATCGAGAAACACGGACTAAACTTCCGCAAGAAGAGGTTATGATTACGTATAGTATTCTGGGTCTGAAAGGATTCGGAGCTGTTGACAGAGTACGTGGTCAAGTACATTTTACATTAGCTCAATTGGTAGAGCATTAGTATAATAGACTAAATGTTGCTGGTTCGATTCCAGTATGTATATCCTGAAAAGATATAATATCAAAAATCTCTGTCCTTGTTGGTGGTAAACAGCTAACGGCCGGAAGCAATAGCTCCGGTGCTTTGGATCCCGAAAGGTGAAGAAGTATATGTTCGAAGTAGGCTAGCGAGACTGATCCTCTCAAAAGTTGAAATCACGGATGTAGAAGAAACCAACATGACCGCATCGCAAGCGGTATACAAATTGCAGCTGTGGTTGATACTTTCCGAGAGGAGAGTGGATAAGGGTAAACCGAAAGGAATACGACCTTCAAGGCAACCATGTCAACGCTTTAATCTCAAGCGTTGACACCCAATTTAAAATTAATCAAACACCTACAGTTTAAAATAAAAATCAATGCCTCAATTTATTTTTAATCAACAAGTTCATCCCCAACAAAGAGTTATAAATATCAACAACTCTATTTTGGTATCGCCTTCACCATTTGCTCCCAATGAGATTTGGGATAATTATAGAAAAACCAAACAGGAATTTGATAATGAAAACAAGAGCGACGAGAAGACATCACCTGAACAGGATAAAAAAGAAGACGGCGAAGATACTCAAGGAAAATAATTTTCCTGTAAATCCTAAATCCATAGGAACGGCGGCAGCTGTTCATTCTGCTTTTTGTTCTTGTTTTATGTGTGGTAATCCAAGAAAATATTTTGACGAAAAAACAATGCAAGAAAAAAAATCCGATATAGATGTGGAATGATAAAGCATTGTCCTTCCCTTAATTTCGATTTATAATCATGTTATGGATAACGATAAAAAATATAATTATGTAGTTGCGAGATATTGGAATAAAAAAGAAAGCGATTCTCTTTGTTGCTACACTTATGGAAGCACTGTTTTTTATGGAACAAAGAAAAGTGCGAAAAAACTGTCCAAATTTATTAGTGAAAAAACTGGTAAAAAATATAAACCATTTTACATTAACACAGACGTCAAGAAAAAAAAAACAATTTAACATTGAAGTATTAACAAATGATGATATTTAGGGATATATTAATATGAGTGAAAGAAAACTAGCAACAATACAACGAATCGACGAGATCAATCCAATCGAAAACTCCGACAATCTCGAAGTGGCTACAGTAAAGGGCTGGAAGGTTGTAACACAAAAGGGACAATACCAACCAGGTGATCTTTGCATCTACTGTGAGATTGACTCTTTTCTACCCGACACAAATCCCGACTTTGAGTTTCTGAAAAAGACTTCTCATCGCAAAATGGGCGATCGGACAGGGTACAAACTCAAGACCATTAAACTTCGCGGTACCGTGAGCCAAGGGTTATTGCTGCCGCTATCAACACTAAAGGGCCATTCACATTCTCCAGCCGACGACCTTACTGGTCAGGATGTAACCGACGAGCTCGGTATCGTTAAATGGGAGCCACCAATTCCCGCTGAACTTGATGGTGTGATGAAGGGGAACTTTCCGAGTTTCATTCCTAAGACTGATGAAGAACGGATTCAGAACATGTCTAAGGATTATGAAAACCTTAAAGCTCATACCTACACTGTGACTGAAAAGATTGACGGCACCTCTTGCACAATGTACTTTCGTCAGGGCGAGTTCGGAGTATGCTCACGAAACCTTGACCTTGTTGAGAATGAATTCAACTCATTCTGGAAGGTTGCCCGAGAACTTAAAGTCGAAGAAAGACTTCGTGCACTTGGCGAAGACATTGCCCTTCAAGGGGAACTTCATGGTGAAGGTATTCAAGGCAATAAGTATAAGCTCAAGGGCCAGACTATTCGGTTCTTCACTGGATTTGATATCACCACCCAACAGAAGTTTACTCCCGCCGGTCTATTGAGGTTCTTAGAAGATGCGGTTGATGTACATGATCCAAGGTGCTTTACATTCATGCCAGTATCTAATGAACCACCTCTTGAATCTGTACCAGTCATTGATAAATGTTATAAGCTGCCAGATACTATGGATGAACTCCTGAAGTTTGCCGAAGGTAAGTCAGCTTTGAATCCGCAAACTGAACGTGAAGGTCTGGTGTTCAGATCTAACCAAGATCCTAAGATTAGCTTCAAGGTTATTTCTAATCGCTTTCTGTTAAAATCAAAGGATGACTAATATTATGAAAGTAAGAATAAAAAAACTATCTCCAACCGAAAATCCTGATTACCTACCTGCTAACAAAGAAACATATAAGTGCGGAAGCTCCCCTGTTGAAGAAGTCTCAGTCTTTGTTGACTATGAAGTCGAGGGATATATTTCTGAGCGGCTAACTGTCGGGTCATGCATCTACATGCATAGAACCTCTCGAAACGGAGTTGAGGTTGGTGGTGTTTTTCAGACAAGCCCTATTACAAAGGTTGTAGATGGGGGATTTCATACAAGAAACTCTGTTTACGAAATCGAGGTGTTGCAATGAGCCACAAACGCCAAGATACTTTTGTACCTGATGGAGAATGGAGACAACATCTTCGCCCGGATGGTAAACGTTCTTACCATAAAGCTGAAAGACGCCATGCTAAGAACTTCCAAGAAACAGAAGAAGAAATAGTTGGCCCAGGTTCTCCTCCGGAAAAGAAAAAGAAAAAGAAAATAAAAAAATATGGTGTAAAAACATTCTATAAGAATGAAGAAGACAATCCACCCAGTCAAATGTTTAGAAATGATGACGGTTGGACAACTTGGTATAAAACAGAAAAAGCCAGAGACCAATCTTATGATAAAATCAAACAAGACTTGGAAAGAATTAATAAATGCAAGGAACAAAATATATTAAACCAGTATAAACAAATAGGGTGTATCTATGTATTTGGTGATACTGTGGAAAAAATAGAAAGATGAAAAACGTGACGTTTGATTTTGACGATACAATCTCTTTACATGTCATAGACGATCCGGTCCCTAACTTCACAATAATTGAGAAGATAAAGGAACATCAAAAAGCTGGAGACCGTGTATCTCTGTTGACCACTCGAATGGACAATTCAATGGACTTTGTGAAAGAATTTATAAAAGAATACGATCTTTCTTTCGATAATATTTGGAATACTAACTTTGAGTGGAAACTTGCAGATATTATTAAAAAGAATATTGATATTCATTATGATGACAATCCATATGAATTATACAATATTCAACACAATGATACCTGCATTGAACGAGGAGTTCAAACATTTTTCGTTGTAGGAAAAGACATGTATGAATATAACCCAAGAGATAAAGATAAAAAACTTCCTCTTTATATTGATATAATATTTCACCGGAATTTAAGAATATCACCCAGAGGTGGTTGGGCCTAACAATTTAATGAGAGCTTATGTCTAGAAAAGAGATGACTAACGTGAAAAAATATATCTGGACCGTTGAAGAAAAAATACCATTATGGACCGGAGAGACTCATTATTTTTATATCAAGAGGGTTGCTACACACTTCTCGAGCCTGGTAGAATTAATGTGGACAGACCAACCGTCCTTAAAAAGAAAAGTAAACGGAATCCCGTATTTTCTCCAACCCGGCGCAGTTGTGGGAGCACGACATGTTTTAAGATCAAAATACGAAAGTGATGCTCGTACCTTAGAAGAATTTATTGAAGAATTTCCTGAAGTCATGATTGAATGTATGTTATGAAAATGAAATACTTGTTTCGCAGAAATAAAAAAATCTGCGTTTACACACCAAAATCAAAGTTGCAAGACCCCTTTAATCATGATATAATTATAGGATACAGTGTTTACCACAGTGTTTACCAACGTCCACCGTATGGTGACCATGTAAAAATTATATATAGAAACACGCCAGGAAATCGCGACTCTGTTAATACATACATCCCATTTTTCTTAAAAAAATTTAAATACATTTTCTCGTATGAGAGCAAAGCAAGAAATATAAAAGAGTTAATAGAAGAATATCCTGAAATTGTATATGAGCATTTATTATGAAAGTACTAAAACACAACAGCAAATTTATTAGTGGAGTATGGGATCATGGTTTTATAACCACAGATAAAGAATGGGCCAACAAGCTATACGTATGTTATAGTAGAAAAAAATCTGCACCTCATGGAATAAGTTACACTAATAATTCTCGGCTTGCGCTTGCTGAAAAAGAAGGGGTTATTGAAAATATCTTATCCCTAACGAAAGAATCATTAGATAGTTTGAATAAATTACTAAAAAATGGTAGTGTTGTTTGTGATGATGATTTTAAAAGAATTTACAACGATAACTATAAAAAATCGATGCGGTATTATAGTTCTGTGTCATGGGAACCTGATTTCACAGGTTCATATACATTTGCCAAGAAATATGCAAACGACTTGGAGAAGCTGTTAAAATCTCTTGAAAGGGGATTAAAATTTGAAGAAGTAGGATTGAGTGTGGTGTTTTCAGGTAAGCAAAAACCAAATGAAAGAAAACAAGTATCATTCACCAAAACGAAAAATGACGTATGTCATCTTTGCAAAGTATTTATTCCATTTGACCAGCATTTACGGTTTCAGGGTTCCAGGCACGTTCAAGTAGATATATGTGCTTTTTGTCTCAAAGAACTTTCAGACGCCAATCAAAAACAAATTGAGGAGTTTAATGAGAAGCATCCTGAATATTACGATGAGTACGCAACAGAAATTGTAATGAGATCCTTGTAATGAATTTAAAAGCTTGTTACATTACCGAAACAAAATATGGTGAATATTTAATTACCCATTTTGATAATTTATCTAAGGATCCACAATCTGGTATAATATTAGGAGAAGAAAAAGGAGGTTTGTCTTCACCTGGGTTTCTTAAAACAACTTTAGACAGGGGTTGTGTAACTACAGGCTATAAACTATTTAGTGTGATGGAAAGAAATGCTATCATAAGAGGAATTCATATTCATAATTTATCGGATACAAGATGTACCACATTTCGCGGAAATTCTAGATATATAACTCTTAAAAACCTTAGTGATTGTGTTTATATGGATAATGTACACCAGAATATGTGGGGAACTTGGGTTGTTGGAGAAGATAATATTAAAAAATATTTTGAAGATAATATACATTTATTATTGTAAGGAAAATTATGAAACAATTACGCAGAAGTCTTAGTAGGTTATATTTTGTAGCAATGGCAATACCAATGGCGGTTATATACGCTATTGTGTGGGTAAGTGTACTATTAGTATCGTTTACAATTCGTACGCTTGATGTCTTTTTTATGTTATGTTTTTGGCTGCTGGGGTTTGATAGAGTATATACAATTAGAGATTGGACAGACTTTGACCGCCCCTGGGTTATGGAAGACACGTGGGCAGGTTGGTGTGCAATACAAGTATTCAATGCTTACTGTTGGATTGGATGGAAGATACACGGAGAATAAAAACATATTATGAGTGAACGAAAACTGATATTTAGTGTCACAGCATCAGATTGTGATTGGGATTATTACCGCGGCTCAGGAGCCGGTGGTCAAAAAAAAAATAAGACATCGAATTGTGTCCGATGTACTCACCGAGATAGTGGAGCTGTAGCAACTTCTGAAGACGGACGAAGCCAAGCGCACAATAAAAAAGCTGCGTTCCATAAAATGGCAACATCTGAAAAATTTCAGAAATGGTTGAAGCTAGAATCAGCTCGCCGCAATGGTGAGCAATTAGAAATTGAAGAGCAAGTAAAGCGTGCAATGAGCAGCAATAACATTAAAATAGAAGGAAAGGACGAAAATGGAAAATGGACAGAACTCAATGACAAATGAAGAGAAAGTGGGTGTTCTCAGTAGAGAAGTTCAAAGACTCACCCAGGTGCTCAATGGACAGGAGCGGGTTATTGAAGCAATGAAAGAGCAAACGCTGACTCGACGAGAGCAAGTAGCGCTACACTTCCTGCCTAGATCGTACGCGAGTAAAGAGATAATGTTGAATGCATTAAGTCAGGCGGATACGTTTTTAGAATTATCTCAATAAACAATTATGAAAGTTAAATTAGTATCATACACACAAAGCAATATTCCAGGAGTTGACAATCTCCAGGAGCTTATTGCATACGCCGCTCGAGTTAGTAATCCGAGCAATCAATTAAATAAAGAAACCTCTCAAAAACTTGTTCGATATCTCATCGAGCATCAGCATTGGAGTCCGCTCGAGATGGTAAATGCTTGTGTTGAAATCGAGACCACCAGAGATATTGCGAGACAAATACTACGCCACCGATCTTTCAGCTTTCAAGAGTTTAGTCAGCGATACGCAGATCCTACGGAAAGTTTCGAGTTCGAATTCAGAGAAGCTCGAATGCAAGATAAAACTAACAGGCAAAACTCAATTGCAATAACTCCATTAGACGGTGATCGAGCGCTCAACTTAGTTGATGAGTGGCAAAACAAGCAAATGAGAGTTATTCAAGCAGTCAGAGATGCTCACAATTTCGCTAAAGAGAACGGAATTGCTAAAGAGCAGAGCCGTGCAGTGTTTCCTGAAGGAATGACCCCATCAAAGCTTTACATGAATGGTTCTATTAGAAGCTGGGTTCATTATATTGCACTGCGTCAAGGAAATGGAACACAAAAAGAGCATAGAGATGTGGCTATTGCCTGTAGAGATGCTATAAAAGAAATCATCCCCGATATTGAAGATTTTGTAAAACGGGTATATAATGAATAACGATAAACTTACAATCCACGTAAATACTCCGATTAAATGCCTCCACCTCTCATGCACTGAATGTAGCGGGACAGGTAGGCGTAAAGATGGGGCTCCATGTATTCATTATATTTCATGTCCGTGTCCTAAATGCACACCCTCTTTCTAATATGCGTTGTAATTGTGGTGTAGACCCTCAATATCTTACTGACCAATGGCTCATCGCAGAACAAGTTGAGCTTCTCATGGTTGCTGGTTATCTCAAGAGAGTAAATTTCCAACCAAAATCTCCCATTCCGAAAAAGATGGCAATGGGGACAGGATACATTCTATTTTGGGTTGACAAGATGACTTACCTGGAACGCAGACTTGATGAAGTGAAGGTTGAAGTAGCCAACCGTGGATTCAAGGTAATGAAAAAGGAAATCTCTGATTACAGCATTCCGCTTTCCTTTTATAATGACTGGCAGCCGTCTCAGGAAGATACATATATTCTTCGAGAACGCCTTATCTGGAAACTTGACAATAAACCGAGTATATGGCGTTTCCAAAGAAACCCCATTCCTACTCCGCTTACGGCATTCAAATCGCGTCTACTCGCGTCTCCGTTGTTTTACGTTTAAGTTTGACGGTCCCTGAATAATATCTTATAATTAAGGTATGAAAAATCAGGAACCCATTGAGATGAACGCCCAGCCACAGGATGCGAGGATAACGAGCGTTCAGTGGGGCGGATGGTTGTAACAATTCAAATAAAGGAGAAGAGTAGTGCAGAATCTGCAAGAAACGATTGAATCAATAATGAAGCTAGGGAATGTGATAGGCAAAAGTGACTGTACTTCCGCTTTGTTTAATGAAAGAAGAATAGCCTCCATGCGGGCGTTTCTTGATAATTTTGAGAGGCTTAACGCCACCCCTTGCGAGTCGAGCGATAGAGCGAGTACCGCACAGGGGATTGTTGAAGGGGGTTCGGAATGAGCCAAAAAGCAAAAATACGAACCTGTGCCAGATGCCAAAAAATATGGATAAGGAAGCCATGCCCATGCTTTTCAGGGGCAAGCTATGGTGCTGTCTGGGCGTTGGGTTGGAAAGGTGTACTCCGCCAACTCATCAAGCAAGTATTCAACAATAACTTGACCGACGAAGTTCGGTCGGAGACTTTGTTGTGCAACTCATGTGACATGCCTATCAAGGCCAATGATGAAAAAGTACGAGATCCTGAATCAGATGGTGAGTATATGCACGTTAAGTGTGCCGTTGAAGAATCGGAAAACGAGGGATTCGACGATTATATGGAGAGGCGTAAATGAGCAAACTATCTATCAACAATGAGTTGGCTAGGCCGACGAAGGAGGTTCAGCCCAATGACTAGTTGTAACTTAGATAGACTATTGCCCATTTTTAACCGCCTCATAAAATTGAACGGTGATCTAATTATACTTGAATCGGTGTTTGGGATAAAACCATTTAACGGCCTTGTTGTTGGATTTGGCAGGAGCAAGCTAAATCTTGTTTTGAGAGCAAAAGAGGCTGTGGATGAAATGGTAAAATTGTACTGCGATTTAACCGACGATGAACGTGATCTCTTTTTCAAATGGAAGGAATCCAACAATGAAGTCAGCAGACCGACTGACAAGGAGGTTCGCTGAAATGACTGGTTGCATAAAAGTTTTCGCTTTGTTTGAGAATGGTCGATTCTGGATTGCAAGACCGTCAATGGAGGAAGCTGAATTTCAGGCAATGGCTTGGGGACCAACGGCGAAAGAAGAGATAGAAATCCGCCCTATGTATATGTTTAACGCCACCCCTTGCGAGTCGAGCGATAAAGCGAGTACCGCACAGGGGATTGTTGAAAATGAAGGAGATTCTGAATGAAAACTAACTATTCAAATATGAAACAACTACCTGCATCATTCTTTCTTTTTGTTGGAGACAATTATTGCGATTCAGAAAACTGGAACTCCCGTTACGGCAAGGCAGACGATGGGGCCGAGTATGGAATGTCTTGGGATGAGTTCGTTAATACGCGATATGAGGATGCCGTCTTGGACGGAGAGGATGCGTTTGAAAAACTCGATCCTTCAAGTAAAATTTCGTGCTTGCAATCATTCGTCGACTCTTGTCGACGGGCGATAGAAAACAAGTTGAAAGACGCTAATCAAGTCGAGAAGTTTCTTTTTTCGAACGCGGAAGCTGACCAGACGAGCGACAGCGAGTTCGGTCCGGTGGGTGGTTGTAAAGACGTTAACGAACTTAATGCTGTACCCAATAGATGTAGTAAAAGAAGAGGGTTAGGAAACCCCCTAACGAGTAGAGAGTTAGATGATGTATATGGAAAATAACAAAGAAATCAAAGAAGAAAACCACTCTTGAGGTTCCCACAATAATATCATATAATAATATTATAGAAAATCAAACAACAACACCAACACAACACCAGGAATAAATTATGTCAGTCACAATTAACAGTAAAGATTACGCAACTCTGTTGCGAGTATACGAAGAAGCCAAACAGCCAATCTTCGTCCAAGGTTCCTTCGGAATCGGCAAGTCTGCTATCCCACGTCAAGTATTTTCAGAAGTTGCAGCAGAACGGAAATTGAAGTTCGTTGAATGGTCTGATTGCACCAATGAAGAAAAATTGGAATGCATCGACAAACCTTCTGAATTTTACGTGTTCTTTGATGCTCGTACCTCACAAATGGATACCACCTCTTTGCAGGGTATTCCTAATATGAACAAAACCGACTTGCTCGAAAACATTCCTTATTCCTGGGCTGTTTATTTCACCCAGAAAGATGCGAACGGAGTTATTTTCTTCGACGAATTGAACCTCGCAGCTCCGATTGTTCAATCCATTACCTACAGTGCGATTCATGACCGGGTAATTTCCGATCGTCGTCTTGGAGATAATGTTTATGTTTTCGCCGCTGGTAACCGCGCCCAAGACAAAGGCCATACCTACGAAATGGCTCAACCCCTTCGTGACCGTTTCGCTGAAATGGAATTGGAAGTTGATGCACAGGTATGGATCGAATGGGCTCGTTCACAACGTATCAACCCTCACTTGATTTCCTTCATCGATTGGAAAAAAGGTATGTTGAACAAGGTTGATGAAGACATTGCTCTGAAACCCTCCACACCTCGTGGTGTCGAACGCGCTTCCAAGATGATCAGTAATTATGATCTTGGTAGTTCAAAAGATTCAGTGATTATTCACCAACTCGTATCCATGTCTGTAGGACAAGCATTCGCTGCAGAGTTTCTCGCTTATACCAAGGCTTACAGTCGCTTGAACTGGAAAACCATTTTTGAAAATCCCGAATCTGTAGGTGAAATGACCGACATTTCAATGCAGTACGCGGTAGCTGGTGGATTGATTGATCTATTCACCAAGAGTGACAAAGAAACTCCGGCAAAGAAAAAGGAACTCTTCAACAACTTGATGAACGTTACCCTGCATCCTAGAGGATTGAAGAAAGGTTTGAAAGTCCATGTTCTTATGAGCATGAAACAAGCAGATCCCACCGTATTCAAAAACGTAATCAAAGAAACTGGTCGTGGCAAGGAAATCGCCCAGTCAATCGGCAAGTTCATTGCTGGTTAATCGAAAGAACACAAACAAAATGCCCTCTTCGGAGGGCAGACCCAAAACAAAAATAAATGAATATGAAACCACAAACAACACACGAACACATCACACACCGACTTGTACAAGCTGCAGTGGCGATACTTATTGGAGTAATCGTACTCCCGGCAATTATCGGGCTTTTTGCCCCCGTTGTACAGTCCCAACCAACTTTGGACGCCTTAAATGGTGATCAATATGCTTGGGTTGCTCAGCAATCAACATTTGCTGTAACTGATTTTATAACTCAAGCAGTTTGTTTTCTCACCGGACTGTATGTGTTTAGTCGCGCATACAAGCTCTTTACTGACCTAACCCAAAACAAAAAAGACTAATTATGAAGAAAGCACTATTATTAACTATTATGATCTGCACTCTGTTATTCACAGGATGTATGAAACCGGTACAAAAACCGATCGTCGAAGAAATTAACACAAACGAAACAGCGTTTCTCGTCACCCTGGAAGGTGATGCTAAAGGCCAAGCAAAGTTTGATTCTGTTGATTATTTGGAGAAAGCCAAAGTTGCCGCTAAACGAGTCGAAATCCCTACTCGCTGGCTTAAAACTGGTCGATTCGAACATCAAGGTGAATGGCTTCCAGTTCATCGATTAATTAAGGTTAATCGAACTCCTGTTGCTCGCCGATGGACTGCAGAAGCTGATACAGGAACATCTACTGGTAAGCAACTACTCGAAGCAGAGTCTAAAGACTCCATCGGGGTATCTTCCGGGTTCGCAGTTACTGCATCCGTAAAAGAACCGGACACTGCAACGTTCCTCTATTGGTATCCTAATAGTGACTTGGCGAGTATTGTAGATAATCAAATCTTTAACGATATTCAAGCCGTCTACTCTGAAGTCGCTGCAAAATACGATGTAACTGAATTGCGCACGCGAAAAGAAGAAATTAATGATCGAATTCGAGAAATCGTGATTCCTAAGTACGCCGAAGCCGGTATTACTATCAGTGATAGCATCGGACTCATTGGAGGCCTCGTATACGATAATGTGAAGATTCAAGAGGCTATCGATAACGTATTCATCGCACAAAATCTCGAGGGACAGCGAACTGCCGAATTGAAGGGACAGGAAGTAGAGAACAAACGTCTACTATCCATCGAAGAGACAGAAGCATCTAAACGCAAGATCAAAGCTGATGCTGAAGCGTACGAAATTACCGTTAAGACTGAAGCTATCGCCGCTGGTGGCGAGGCTTATCTGAAAGTTCGATCTCTGGAAGTACTCGCAGAAGCCGTTGTTAAGTGGTCTGGTCAGGTGCCTACTACCTTCGCCGGTGGCGGCACGCAACTACAGCACTTAATGTTGAACAAGTAATAAACCCAAACAAAATGCCCTCTTCGGAGGGCTTATTAAAATTATGTATCCTTCCAAAATTCCCGGCAGCAAATGTATTCGCAATCCGATAAGTTCATCTGAACGTGTATATCTAGATGTTAATTATGATGATTTAGAAAATGCCGTAGTAGGTAATCAAAAAATTGCAGCAATTAAAATTATTAGAACTGTTACTAATTTAGGATTGAAAGAATCAAAAGAACTTGTGGAATCATTTTCTAACAATAAAGAAGGAGCAAAAAAATTATGGAGAGAACTTTTGAAAATAGTTAAACTCCCTGAAGAACGCGATTTAACGAATGAAGAAGTGTTGGTACTTGTAAAAGACGCTCTTGAAAATTCTTCTAACTTTTTCTTTCCAACCAAACTTGATATATTAAAGTGTTTAATAGAAAACATTGAAAAACACGGCGGTAGTAAAAAGATTGCCGAAGAAATTGACAGCGTAATTGACAGCCTATAGGAGAAAATAATGCCAACCGGATATACATATAAAATTACAGAAGACAAAGATTTAACATTTCAAGAATTTGCTCGGCAATGCGCTACTGGCTTTGGTGCCTGTATTCATCTTAGAGACGAAACAATTGATTATACTAAACCCCTGCCACATCAAGAAGTTTTAGACTATCATGTAAAATCTTTAAAAGACGCAGAGGAAAAATTGTCAAATTATCTCAAATGCACAGAAGAAGAATTGCTTGAAAAATACAACAAGTATGTCGAAAAGAAAAAGTCAGAACGAATTGAACTCAAAGAAAATAATAGTGAAAAACTTTTTGCATATAATAAATTTCTCAATATGGTAGAAGAATGGGAATCACCATCTTCTGATCATGATAAATTAAAGTTATTTATGGTAGAACAAATTAAAAAATCGGTAGATTGGGATTGTGCTTCAAATGATCGACAGGCGGGAGTGTATGCAAACAATGATGATTATCAAACATTCAAAAAGTGGAAACAAACATTTTTGAAAACATGTGAACACAATATTGAGTTTCACAAAGAAGGACTAAAAAAAGAAAAAGAAAATGTCCGGAAAGCAAATGAGTGGATTGATGTGTTTGAAGATTCCTTGAAATGAAGTTCTTCTTTACAGCTAACGATTATGTCAATAATAATTTCCTTGCTTTTGAAGTTTCAAAACATAGTGAAGATTATTACAAGCTGTCTTGTTTGCAAAAAGATTATCTACCGCCAGATTTCATGGCAATGAAAATGCAGGTAGCCTACTGTGACGAAAAACATGAGATATGCATGAATCTTAGGGAGTATTTTAAAAAAGATTCCATGAAAGTATATGATTCTGCACAGCAACTTTTCGAAGATAACGTGGATGAATTCCTGTGAGGTTCCCACAATAATATCATATAATAATATTATAGAAAATCAAACAACAACACAGGAATAACAATGTCAAATATATTCGGATTCGGAACTCTTTCTACGGAAGATCGTGTTACAAAAGCAGTAATTGAACTGCAAAAAGAAAAACCGTTCTTCGGTCATATCTTGTTAAAGATGCATGAGGAAATGGTTGGAAAAGATTCACCTATCGATACGTTCGCTGTAAATGCGTATGGTCGCCTTTTCTTCAATGAGGAATTTGCATCCAAACAATCAGATGCGCAATTGAAATATATTCTTTGCCATGAAGTTCTTCACCTTGCTAAAGGTGACTTTTATCGTCGTGGAAACCGTATTCCGTTGATTTGGAATATTGCATCAGATTGCATTATCAATGACTATTGCAATCAAGAAGGTTTAACCCCTCCCACTGATGGAATTATTCCAGACAGAAAGGGAAGTGTAGAAGTTGGTGGTAGGAAAATCAATGTTCGGGGACTTTGTGCAGAAGATGTTTATGATCTCATTATTGACAACTTCGAACAGATTAAAATATCTATTGGAAAAAAAGGTGACGGAGAAGGTCAAGGTGAGGGACACGGAGGATTTGATATTCACCTTCCAGAAGATATCGGCGCAGACGGAGAACCTACTGGAGATGCAGAACGTGATGCTTCAGGAAATGAAACCAACGCGTCTACCCAGCAACAAAAAAGCCAATGGCAACAGTCTGCTGTTGATGCGGCTGTATATGCTAAACAACGCGGAAACCTTCCTGGATATATCGAATCTTTAATTGAACACTTGCTCAATCCAAGAGTCAATTGGAAAAACAAATTACGGAAACTTATTGTAAACGAGATTCCGATTGATTACACCAATCGTCTTCCTGGTCGTAAATTTTACGGAACTGGTGTTTGGACACCCCAAACATACCGTGAGAACGTAAACATCTTCCTTAGTGTTGATTGCTCTGGTTCCACATCTGGAGATCGTGAACAATTCATTTCCGAATGTGTGGGTGTGCTTACTGCACATCCTAATGTAAAAGGTCGATTGATTTGCTGGGATACACACGTTAAGGAAGAAAACGATATTGAAGTTTCGACTCAAACATTGTATAAGTTCAAAAAATTCAACTTGAAAGATGTTTCAGGTGGAACTGATTTATCTTCTTATGCAAGACACATTAATAAAAAGGGTTATAGTTCAAATGCTCATATCGTGCTCACAGACGGCTATATAGAATCAAAACCTATTCTTCCCAATGGTAAAATTCTATTCGTTCTTACTAAGAACGGTGATGACTCAATTATCAAAAAGTACGGGGAGGTAGTCAGAATTAACTAAATTCCAAGTTGAATTTACACTATTGTTATGAATTCACCTATTATAGAAAAAGTATTATCAGAAAAATTTATAGTAGTTACCAAGAAAGGTGCAGTAGCTGCATATAACAACAAAAATAAAGGATTCCGTTGGGCATATTGTTTACAAAGAAGGAAAATGATAATAAAAGACAAAGTTGTTTTTAACAATTTCCAAAAATTAATTAAGAGTGATATTGGAAAACACCCCTTTGAAAACCAATGGATGACATATTCTGGTTTTGCAAAGTGGCAGTTTGATAGGAAAATATATAACACTTTTGAAGAATTAATGGAAGATAACGTTGATATGTTTTTATAATGAATGTTTATGAAATGGAAATGAAAATGAAAAACATAAATGATAAATGTAGTAAGGGCGAGGCAACTGTTGATATAGTAACCGTTAAACAACAGAAGTATATTGCTGTAGGGATATTGAATACAAAAATGATAATTGCTTTATGTGGTGAGGTTGGAGCTGAAGATGAAGTTGAATCATGGGCTAATGCTATAAAGATTGCGACACTTTGGAATGAATCCAATAAACCAGCTTGACAATATTTTATAAGAGGTTAAAATAAATTATGATAAATTTAAGCGATATACTTTTGATGTATGTAACTATTATTCTGGTTGCTCATGTATTTTTTAAAGAAAGATTACAACACACATCAACATTAAAGAAAAAAAGACCACTAAGATATATCAGACCCACAGGTGGACCAAAACCTGTATTGGAATATAAAACAAAGGATTAAAATGATTATAGGATTAACAGGATTACCAGGAAGCGGGAAAGATACTTTCTTTCATAACTTAGCACAATATTGTAAAGATGATGATTTAGAACTTGAAAGAGTTTCTGTGGGAGATGAAGTAAGGAAGGATCTTCACTCGTTCATCAAGAAGCATTATGGAATTGATGTGATGGTTGATGATCTTGACAACAGTCAACGGGCCGAAAAGGAACTTATTAGACCCTTACTAAAAGCTCATGGAATATGTAAGAGGATACAGAATCCAGATTACTGGCTTGAAAGAATTAAACCAACACTAAAAAAACTAACAGAAAATAAAATTATCCCTGTACTCACAGATGTCCGTTTTTTGAATGAAGTTAGGTTTATTCAGGCGTCTGGGGGTATTGTAATTCACCTAAGTAATGGACACACAGCAATATCGAATTGGCCAGACAGTCCAGAACTACTCCAGTGTTTCGAAGTTAGCAATTATATATATGAACTTAATCATGTAGAATCTTTATCAATGAATAAAAAAGACCCTGAAGATTATCTTGCACAAAACAGTAAGTATATTAAACATCTTAGTGGGGTATTAAATGGCCTTATTATCAAAGACTAAACAAATTGACGAAATAATATTAAAAGCCATCATCCTTTCAGCAGATCGAAAATATGATTTTCCTAAGTTGTTAATCAAGTACACATTTACAGATCCTGATTATTGTGCTGAGGGGATTGATCATGCTTTCGTAAAAGAAAATTTGGACTTAATTTTATATAAATTGGAGAGATCATATTAATGCCAGCAAGTAGCTACGGAAAGGGTGACGATATTCGAAAATATAGTAAAAAAAAATATGACGCAAGTCCTCTCTGGAAAAACCTAGAAAAAAAGAAACAAAATGAAAAAACCAACAGACATAATAACAATCCAAAGCCTACAAGAAATTCTTCACGATAATTTTTTTAATACAAACGCAATTATTGAACATTACTCCACCAAGGTTGAAGATATAGAAAATCATACCGAAGGTGTACGAAGCGTTATTAAATACCTTCTCACTTTGCCGGTTGTTGATACTAAGTGGAAGGTGCTTGTATGGGATAGTGTTGTAATGTCTGGTGAAGAATATATGGATGTGTCTCTACTTAACCCAGATTACGTTTGTGACTATCCTGATGATGGACTAAAGCCTTGGGGTGGAGATGATATAGAAGAAAATGATTGTCCTGACGGATATTACAATGTTAATTGGAATGGTTATCAATATCATTTTGGTTTAGGTGCTACACCTTGGGCTGAAATATCTTTTGCGCCCATTTGCATTACTAAAAAGGCATATGAACTTCTGGATAGAGATCTTTGCAAAATCGCGGCTGAAATTATTTATGAACTTACCTTTTATGGGTATGACGAACAAAAGAATAAAGAATTTTGGGATGAAATGGGCGAAAGGTTTGATGAAATTAAATCAGAAAAAGTCGTGCTAAAACCATTTGAATTTGATAAATAATTATACAATGAAAATAAACAGTCTATCTTTGTCACATTCCTCACTCTTATCCCTCGGATAAAGAGCGTTGATTGTTGCTTAGAAAAGAAGTTCCAACCGATGCTCAAAAGAGGATCGGTTTTTTTTGTTCTTTTACATTTTAGATATTGATGGTCCCGTTATTATATTATATAATATTATTATAATAACAATTAAGTGAGAGTTATGTCTCACCTGTTCTTTAAAATTT
>Ga0307377_10001097_pt1 | contig 35406 bp, 32 predicted proteins | sample TR3MG_FD_202535 | JGI IMG/M metagenome (GOLD analysis project Ga0307377, IMG submission 202535) | Soil microbial communities from Risofladan, Vaasa, Finland - TR-3 | ecosystem: Environmental > Terrestrial > Soil > Coastal area > Acid sulfate soil | place: Finland: Risofladan, Vaasa | collected... | reverse complement strand
TGCCGGGCGGCTGCGCCAGGATCGCTTCATACGCGGGCCCGCCGCCGCGGCCGACCGAGCCGCCACGCCCGTGAAACAGGCGCAGACGGATGCCATGTTGCCGGAACACTTCGACCAGGCTCGCCTCTGCCTGGTACAGCGCCCAGTTCGCGCTGAGATAGCCGCCGTCCTTGTTGCTGTCGGAATAGCCGAGCATTACTTCCTGCATGCAGGCGCGCGCGTCCAGCCAGTCGCGGTAAGGTTCGAGCGCGAACGCCGCGGACATGATGCGGCCGCAGCCGCCGAGGTCGGCGATGGTCTCGAACAGCGGCACAATGTTGAGGGCGAGCCGTGCCGGCTTGCCCGGCGCGAGCAGCCCGACTTCCTTCAGCAGCAGTGCCACCTCGAGCAGGTCGCTTACCGACGCGCAATTCGAAATGATGTAATTCTGGATCGCGTCCGAGCCAAAGCGCGCGTGGATGTCCGCCGCCGCCTGCAGAATCGCGAGTTCCCCCGTCGCCGTGGCGCTGTGCTGCAGATGACGCGAGTACAGCAGCCGCGGGCCGGCCAGCTCGCGCGTGAGCAGGTCCACGCGCTCGGCTTCGGCCAGCGCCGCGTAATCGCCATGCACGCCGGCGAGGCGCAGCAGCTCGGCCACCACTTGCTCGTGCACCGCCGAATTCTGGCGCAAATCGAGCGAAGCGAGATGAAAACCGAACACCTCGACCGCGCGCACGAGCGGCAGCAGCCGGCGTTCGGCCAGGGCCGTGGAGTCGTGATTGGCGAGCGAGCGCACAATGGTTTCGAGGTCTGCGCGCAATTCCGCGCTGGAGCCGTACGGCTCCCGCGCCGCATGCGGTTCGCGCGGCGGGACATAAGCGCACAGCGCACCTGCGCTCGCCGCCAGCCGCGCATAGATGCCCGCCAGCGCGCGGCGATAGGGCTCGTCCTGGCGGAACGGGGAATCGTCGCCGGAAGCCTCGGCGAGCGCGATCAGTTCGGGCGTGGCGCTCACCAGGCGCCCGGCGAGCGAGAGCTCGCCGCCGAGCAGGTGGACCTGACGGAGGTAATGCGCGAACGCGAGGCGCGCCTGGCGCTCGAGTGCGGCGCGCAGCACCTCGGCGTCGACGTTGGGATTGCCGTCGCGGTCCCCGCCTATCCACGACCCCATGCGCAACAGGACCGGCAGGTGCCTGGCCGTGCCGGTGTGCGCAGCCAGACTGCGTTCCATTTCCGCGTACAGCCGCGGGATCTGTTCGAGAAACGTATCGCGGTAATAGGAAAGCGCATTGTCGATCTCGTCCACCACGCGCAGCTTGGTCAGGCGCAGCATCGCCGTCTGCCACAGCGTGAGTATCGAAGCATAGAGGTCCTGCACGAGTTCCGCCTGTTCGAGCGGAAGCAGCCGCTCGCGGTCGCGCCGTTCGAGCAGCCGCGCGATTTCGCGCTCGCAGTCGAGCGTGCTTTTTCGTTTCACCTCGGTCGGATGCGCGGTCAGCACCGGACTCACCAGGGCGCCGTCGATCCAGGTCTGCAGCGCCGCGGCGCCCACGCCGCCCGCCTCCAGCTGCGCCAGCGCGCGCGCCAGGCTGCCTTCGCGCGGCGGCAGCCCATCGCGCAGCCAGGCGCGCCGCTTCCTCTTCTGATGGCGGTCCTCCGCGATGTTGAGCAGATGCAGAAAGTAGCTGAAGGCGCGCACTACATCGAGGCTCTGGCGCCGCGACAGCGCGTCGAGTTTCCCGGCCAGCTCCGCGCGCACGGCGCCGGCCTCGCCCGGCTGCGCACGGCGAAAGCGCACCGCGGTCTGGCGCACGCTCTCAATCAGTGCATAGCCGGCCTCGCCGGTGCGCTCCTGCAATACCCGGCCGAGAAGCCGTCCCAGCAGGCGGACGTCCTCGCGCAGTTCGGCATCGAGATCGGTCTTGTCGTTCAAATTGGTACCCCTGCCGCTACAGACGCACGTTTCGCGCCAGGCAACGGAGCGTTCAGCTGCGCGCCAGCACGCGATCGGAGACGAAAGGATTGGTCTCGCGCTCCTCGCCGAAAGTCGAGCTCGGCCCGTGGCCGGGGATGAAAGTGACGTCGTTCCCCAGCGGCCACAGTTGCTCGCGGATGGAGCGGATCAGCGTGGCGTGATCGCCGCGCGGCAGGTCGGTGCGCCCGATCGAACCGGCGAACAGCACGTCGCCGACCAGCGCCAGGCGGTACTCGGGGCTGAAGAAGATCACGTGGCCGGGCGTGTGGCCCGGGCAGTGGCGCACCTGCAATTCCACCGCGCCGAAGTGCACCGTATCGCCGCCGACGAGCCAGCGCGCCGGCGTGAACGCGCGCAGCTGCGGAAAGCCGAAGCGCAGGCCCTGCTGCGGCAGGTCATCGATCAGGAAGCGGTCGTCGATGTGCGGACCCTCGACCGGCAGGCCCAATTCTTCGGCGAGCTGTGCCGTGCCGCCGCAGTGATCGATATGGCCGTGGGTGAGCAGGATTTTTTCCAGCGTCGCGCCCTGCTCCTTCGCCGCATCGAGGATCAGCTCCAGATCGCCGCCCGGATCGACCACGGCGGCCTTGTTGGTTTGTTCGCACACCAGCAGAGAGCAGTTCTGCTGGAACGGGGTGACCGGAATAACGGCGACTTTCACGCGGACTCTGAAAAAAGGACGATCCCTGAGGACCCACAAGCCCTATTTTACCCTCCCGGCAGCGGCGCTCGCGCAAAACCGCCTCAAAGCATCGCCAGCGGGCTTGGTCCACGGGGCGGCGCGAACAAGCGATCGAGCTCGGCCAGCTGCGCCGCCGTCAGCACATGATCGAGCGCGCCCAGATTCTCTTGCAGCCGTTCGCGCCGGCTGGTCTTCGGAATCACGATCACGTCGTCGCGCGCGAGCAGCCAGGCGAGCGCGGCCTGCGCCGGCGTCATGCCGTGGCGCGCGGCGAAGCCGGCGAGCTTGCGGTTGCTGACGAGCCGCACCTGTTCCAGCGGCGAATACGCCATCACCGGCACCTGCCGCCGGCGCAGCCAAAGCAGCAAATCCCACTCGATGCCGCGCCGCGTGAGGTTGTAGAGCAGCTGGTCGGTCGCGACGTCGTCACCGCCCGGCAGTTTCCACAGTTCCTGCATATCGGCGAGATCGAGATTGCTGACGCCGTAGTGCCGGATCTTGCCTGCGTCCTTGAGGCGCGCGAAGGCCTGCAGGGTCTCGGCGAGCGGCACACTGCCGCGCCAGTGGAGCAGATACAGATCGATCCGGTCGGTCTGCAGCCGGCGCAGGCTGCGCTCGCATGCGGCGGACACGCCCTGCGCCGACGCATTGTGCGGGCTCACTTTGCTCACCAGGAACACCTCGTCGCGCCGACCCTGGATCGCCTGCGCAATCAACTCCTCCGAGCGGCCGTCGCCGTACATTTCCGCGGTGTCGATCAAACGCGCGCCCAGGTCCAGCCCGAGGCGCAGCGTCGCGATCTCCTCCGTGCGCGCGGCGCGGTCGTCGCCGATATTCCAGGTTCCCATGCCGAAAGCGGGCACGGACTCGCCCGAGGGAAGGGTAACGGTTTTCATGCGCCGCTCACTGCCGCACCGGGCGTTGAATCGCGCCGCCGCTGCGCAGATTTCAGCGTTTGCCCCCCGTATCCTTCGCCCTGACCAGCAGCACCGGCACCGGCGTCGTCCGAACCACTTGTTCGGCGTCGCTTCCCAGCACCAGGCGCTTCACACCGCGACGGCCGTGCGTGCCGAGCACGATGAGATCCGCCCCCCACTTTTTTGCCTGCTGCACGATGAAGTCCGCGGCACGGCCCCCGAAACTCTCCAGCATGAGCGATTCGGGCTTGAGCCCGCTGCGCCGCGCCTGGGCCTCGGCTTTCGCGATGACCTTCCTGCCAGTTTCACGCAGCGTTTCGAGGAGATCTCCGGTATCCAGGGTCACGCCGTCCATGCTGGACACCGCGACATACTCGTCGACCAGGTGAAACAGGCGCAGCTTCGCTCCCTGGGCCTTGGCCAGTTTGATCGCCTCCTTGAGACCCAGATTGGAAGCGGCGCTTCCGTCGATCGGCACGAATATTTTTCGATACATGATTCTTGCCTCCTAAGATTTGATATGTCGGGTTCGATCCATCGGGTTTGATCCGTCACCGGACGGGGCAAACTGTCTCCCCCGTTTTCGGCGCCTATCCCCGCATCCGTACCAGCAGCACCGGAACCGGCGAAGTCCGGACTATTTCCTCGGCATCGCTTCCCATGATAAGCCTCTCGGCGCCGCGCCGGCCGTGGGTGCCGAGCACGATGAGATCCGCCCCCCATGCTTTTGCCTCCGCCACGATGGCGTCCGCGGCGCGGGCGCCGCTCCTTTCGAGGATACGCGATTCGGACTGCAGACCGGACTCCCGCGCCGCGGCTTCGGCCCTTGCGACGACCTGCCGCCCGGCCTCGCTCAGCAAATCCACGGTATTGTCGAGATAGACCAGCGCCTCTGCGCCCGGCCCGAGGATGGTGTCCTCGAGCACATGCACCAGCCGCAGGCTCGCGCCTTGATCCTTTGCGAGCGCAATCGCCTCGGCGAGCCCGCGGTTCGATGCGGGGCTTCCGTCTATCGGAACGAGAATTTTTCGGTATATGCCCATTGCCGCTCGCGCCTTGGTTTGGATAATGAATAGTAGACGGCAGCAGGGCCCGGCGGCATTTGATATATATCAACAGCCTGAGGAGGCTATCGGTTGAAAATGCCGGACGCGAGGATCGCGCTTCGATTGTGATCCCGACGGAGAAATGACATGCCCGGTTCGGCGAGTACGCGGATCACGTTGCTTATTCCTTGCTGATGCAGATGCGTAAGGGAAGGAAAGCCGTTCTCGCGCTCGCCGTCGTGGCCGTACTTGCCGCGAGCGGCTTCTCGCTGCGCGAGCCGATTCTGGCGCGTTGGGGCGCTTCGCCCCAAAACAACACCCTGGTGCTCTCGGGCAACATCGAGGCGCATGAAAGCGTGCTCAGCTTCAACACGGTCCAGTCGCGCATCGTGCAGCTGCCGTTCAACGAAGGCGGGTGGGTGAAAAAAGGAACGCCGGTTGCCGCCGTTGACGATAGTGACTACAGGCAGCAGGTCGCCATCGCCGAGGCGGCCCGCACCATCCAGCAACGCCAGCTGGACAGCGCGCGCAAAAACCTCGAAGCAGCAGCCAGAACGATCGCGGTCGATGAAGTCGGGCTCGCGCAGCGCAAACTCGATTACGGCCGCAGCCTCGAACTGCGGAAGCAGGGTTTCGTCTCGGCGGCGGCGCTGGACCAGACGGACACCGCGCTCAAGCAGGCGGCGGCGGTGCTCGCGCGCGACCGCGCCCTCCAGTCGGTCGCCGCGCGCAACGTCAGTGTGGCCCAGGCGGGCGTGAGCGACAGCGAGCAGGCGCTCAAGCTCGCGCGCATCGTGCTCGGCTACACCACCCTGTTGGCGCCGTTCGACGGCGTGATCACCGTGCGCCAGGCCGAGCTCGGCGAAGTTGTCGTACCCGGCACGCCGGTGGTAAGCATCGCCGACCTCGACCATGTCTGGCTGCGTGCCTATTTGAACGAAACCGACCTCGGCAAGGTGCGCCTGGGCGAGGCGGCCATCGTCACCACCGACAGCTTGCCGCACAAGCAGTTCGAGGGGCGAATTTCGTTCATCGCGTCGAAGGCGGAGTTCACGCCCAAGAGCGTCGAAACCCACGCCGAGCGGGTAACCCTCGTCTACCGCGTCAAGATCGACGTCGCCAACCCGGCGCACGAGCTCGCCATCGGCATGCCCGCGGACGCAAGGATCAGGCTGGGCGAGCCGGAAGGGCGATGAACGGCTCCGCAGCTGCGGCGGTCGAGGCGAGCGGGCTGACCAAGCGCTTCGGCGCGATCACGGCGGTCGACAACCTGAGCTTCTCGGTGCGCCCGGGTGAGATCTTCGGCCTGGTCGGGCCCGACGGCGCGGGCAAGACCACCGCCATGCGCATGTTCGCCAGCGTGATGCGGCCCGATGCGGGCAGCATCGTCATCGACGGCATCGACGTGCTCGCCCATCCGGAAAAAACCAAGCGTCATGTCAGCTACATGCCGCAGCGCTTCGGCCTGTACGAGGATCTGACGGTGGAGGAGAACATCCGCTTCTACGCCGACCTGTTCGAGGTGCCGCGCAAGCTGTGGGAGCAACGCGCGCAAGCGATGCTGGTCGCATCGGACATGACGCAGTTCCGCAAGCGCCTTGCCGGCCAGCTCTCCGGCGGCATGAAGCAGAAGCTCGGTCTGACCTGCTCGCTGGTCCACACCCCGCGCGTGCTGCTGCTCGACGAGCCGACCACGGGCGTGGACCCGCTCTCGCGGCGCGAGTTCTGGCAGATCCTGTATTCGCTGCGCGCCGAAGGCGTGGCGATGCTGATCTCGACCGCGTACCTCGACGAGGCCGAGCGCTGCGATCGCCTGGCGCTGTTGCACCGGGGAAAAATGATGTACTGCGATACCCCGGCGGGCCTGAAATCGCACATGCCCGGCGCGATGCTGGAAGTCGCCTCGCCCGAGCCGAGAAAGGTGCGTGAAATCGCACTCCAGCTTGAGGGCGTGCGCGGCGTGCTGCTGGTCGGCAGCGGCGCGCATGTTCATGTGGACGATGCCACGCGCCGCAGCGCGCAGCTCGCCCAGGCGCTGTCACGCGCCGGCGTCGAGGCGACGCATATAGCGGAGGTGCCGCCCACGATCGAGGACCTGTTCGTCGCGCTCTTAGACCGGCAAGCGGAGGCATGATGCCCGCCGACACCGCCGCCCAGATCCTCGTCGACGGGCTGGTCAAGCGCTTCGGCGCCTTCGTCGCCGTCGACGGCGTGAGCTTCGGCGTTGCGCGCGGTGAAATCATGGGTTTCCTCGGGCCCAACGGCGCCGGCAAGTCGACTCTGATCCGCATCCTGTGCGGATTGCTGCGCCCGAACGCCGGCCGGGCGCTGGTTGCCGGCATCGACGTGACCAAGGACCCGGACGCGGTGCGCCAGCGCATCGGCTACATGTCGCAGAAATTCTCGCTCTACAACACCCTGAGCGTGATCGAAAACCTGCGCTTTTTCGGCGGCGTCTACGGCGTGCCCCGCGACCAGCTCGAGCAGCGCATACGCTTCGCGGTCGACATGGCCGGGCTCGCAGGGCGCGAAACGTCGCTCGTGGCCACGCTGGCCGGCGGCTGGAAACAGCGGCTCGCCCTCGGTGCCGCGATCCTGCACCGTCCGGCGATCCTGTTCCTCGACGAACCGACCTCCGGGGTCGATCCGGAATCGCGGCGCCGCTTCTGGGACCTGATCCACACGCTGGGGGCGGAGGGGGTCAGCGTGCTGGTGTCGACGCACTACATGGACGAGGCCGAGTACTGCAACCGGGTCGCCCTCATCACCCGCGGCCGCCTGATCGCCCTGGGCACGCCGCATGAACTCAGGCGGCGCTCGCTCGGCGCGGAGCTGCTGGCGATAGAGCGCGAAGGCATCGTCAACGCGATCGAATTGGTGGAAAAAGCGCCCGGCGTGCACGACGTCGCGGTGTTCGGCAACGCGCTGCACGCGCTGGTGGACGATGCGGCAACGCGCGCTCCCGCGCTCGTCGCCTACCTCGCCGCTCACGGCATCGCCGGCGCGATCGCGCGCCGCATCGAGCCGACGATGGAGGACACTTTCGTCCACCTGGTCGGCGCCGCCGCGAAGGCGCGCGGAGAAGCGGCATGAAACCGCGCCGGATCAAGGCGATCGCCGTCAAGGAAAGCCTGCAGATCGTGCGCGACCCGCGCAGCCTGATGATCGCGCTGCTGATTCCGCTGATGCAGATGTTCATGCTCGGCTACGGGATCAATCTGGACATCAAGCACATTCCCCTGTGCACCTACGACCGCGAAAACAGCCAGCAGTCGCAGGGATTGCTGAAGCAGTTCGCGTCATCGCGCTACTTCGCGCTGAGCAAGGTCGGCCAAAGCTACGCCGAAATCACGCGCGATCTCGACGACGGCAGCTGCACGCTCGCGATCGTCATCCCCGCCGGCTTCTCGCAGAGCCTGAACGACGCTGGCAAAGGCACGGTACAGGCGCTGATCGACGGAACCGACTCGAATACCGCAAACATCGCCGCGAACTATGCGCGTGCGGTGATTGCCGATTTCTCCGGCAAGGTGCAGCTGCGGGCCGTGCAGCGCCGCGGCGGCACCTTGCAGACGCTCACGCCGGTGGACGTGCAGGCGCGCGTATGGTTCAACGAGGATCTGGAGAGCCGCAATTACATCATTCCGGGCATCGTGGCCCTGGTCATGGCGATCGTCGGCGCGCAGCTGACTTCGCTCACCATTGCGCGCGAGTGGGAGCGCGGCACCATGGAGCAGCTCGTGTCCACGCCGGTCAAGCCGCTGGAACTCATGCTCGGCAAGCTGCTGCCTTATTTCGTCATCGGCATGGTCGACGCGACGATCTGCCTGGCGCTGGCGGTGTTCTGGTTCGACGTGCCCTTTCGCGGCACGCTGGCGACGCTCCTTTTCACCACCAGCCTGTTTTTGATCGTCGTGCTGTGCATCGGCTATTACGTGTCGGTGTCGATTCGCAGCCAGGTCGGGGCGAGCCAGATCGCGCTGCTGTTGACCATGCTGCCGACGGTCCTGCTGTCCGGCTTCGCGTTTCCGATCGACCAGATGCCCGGCCTGGTACAGGGCATCACCTACCTGGTCAGCGGGCGCTATTACGTGACCATCCTCAAGTCCGTTTTCCTGAAGGGCGACGGCGCAGCTCAGCTGGCGGTGCCCATACTGTGCCTCGCACTCTACGCCGCGGTCCTGGTGGTGCTCGCCGCCCGTTCCTTCCGCAAGACCCTGGATTGACGAAGCGATGCTGCGACGCATTTTCGAGCTGCTGGTCAAGGAGTTTCTGGAACTCAAGCGCGACCGCAACGCGCGCTATCGCCTGCTGGTGCCGCCGATCATCCAGATGTTGCTGTTCGGCTACGCGGCGACGTTCGAGGTGTTCAACGTGTCCACCGCGGTGCTGGATCAGGACCATACGCAGGAGAGTCGCTCGCTGATCGCTGCATTCGTGAACAGCAGCCGCTTCGAGGTGACGACCGTCGCCAAGACCCGCGCCGACGTGCAGGACGCGGTCGAGCGCAGCGACGCGCAGGTGGGCATCGTGGTGCCGCCCGGCTTCGCCGAGCTGCTGCGCAAGGGGCAGACGTCGCCGATACAGGTTCTCCTGGACGGCACCAATTCGAACACCGCGCTGATCGCCCTCGGCTACGTAGGCGAGATTGCCGGCCCGTTCGGCCAGAATTACGCGCTGGATCTGGCGCAGCGCACCGGCCGCGCGCTCGGGCGCCCGCTGCCACAGGTCAGCATGGCGGAGCGCTATTGGTACAACCCGAACCTCAACAGCCGCTGGTTCTTCGTGCCGGGAGTTATCGGCTCGGTAACCCTGATTACCATCGTCAACCTGACCGCGTTCGCGATCGTGCGCGAGCGCGAGGTCGGCACGCTCGAGCAGATCCTGGTGACGCCGATCCGGCCGGTCGAATTCATCATCGGCAAGACGCTGCCGTTTTTCCTGATCGGGCTGCTCGTGGTCCTGGTCTCGGCGGCGGTGGGCACGTTCTGGTTCGATATCCCGTTCAAGGGCGATCTGCTGGTGCTGTTGCTCGGAACCTGCCTGTTCCTGATCGGCACGCTTGCCATCGGCCTCTTGATCTCGACGCTGTGCACGACGCAGCAGCAGGCCTTTGCGTCGAATTTCTTCGTGCTCAATCCGATGTTCATCCTTTCCGGCTTCAGCTTCCCGATCGCCAGCATGCCCCACGCGCTGCAGTGGCTGACCTATGTCGATCCGCTGCGCTACTACCTGGTGATCATTCGCGGCACCTATCTCAAGGGCGTGGGCGTGGACATTCTGTGGCCGCAAATGGCGGCCTTGGCCGCGCTCGGGTTCGGGCTGCTCGCCGTCGCGGTGATGCGGTTCCGCAAATCGCTGGACTGACGCCCCGCATTCCACGCCGCGCGCAGCTTCCCGATCCGGCCATCGTGGAAGCCGGCTGGAATGCTTTCCGGATTCAGCGCTGGTTCAGGATCCTGTCGAAGTCGTCGTCGACGCCGAGCAGGTAGCGCGCCAGATCGTCCACCACGTCGTCCAGCTTCTTCGGCTCGATCCGGCACCGGACGCGGCCGGGGCGCCGGATGTTGATCAATTCGAGTTCTATCGACGGATTGTCGTAGTCGGCGCGGATATTGACCTCGCAGGGCAGCGACGCCGATACCGTAAATGTCGCGCGCGTCACCTTTCCGAAGTCGTCCTTTGCTTCGGCTTTAAGCTCGAACGGGACGCCGAGCAACTTGAGATAATCGTGCAGGCGGGCGATGTCCGCACCGCGCAAGCTCGCGCTCGCGGGGGTCGTCGGCCGGACGCGAAAGCGGAAAAACAGGTGGTCGCCGTGGTTCTCCCCGTCGATTTTCCGGTAGCGCAGGTCCGCAAATGCATCGGACAGCTCCACCGAAGGCAAACGCCCGAGGAAAATGTAGTTGTAGGCGCGCCCGGATGTCGGGTGTACGCCGTTGAGCTCGCGCGCGACCTCGGACAGGTACTGCAAAGCCGCGCGCATGACCCGATCGAGTTCGGCGGCGGCCCTGGCCTTCTTCGCCACGGGGTCCTCGCTGGGCGCGCGCGTCGCCGCTTTCTGTTTCAGCAGATCGAGCGCAGCCCGGCGCGATGCGGTATCCGTTCCCGCGCCCGATGCGGAATCGGCCTTCGCGCCCGCGGCCTCGGCCTCGCGCCTGCGCTCGAATTCTTCGCGCTTGCGCACCTGGGTTTCGCCCCAGCGGCGCAGTTCCTCCTCCTTCTTCCGTCGCTCCTCCTCTTCTGCCCGCAGCCGGGCCTGCTCCTCGGCCTCGAAGTTGCGCGCGAACGTGTCCAGGTCCAGAACGAATTCGTCGGCTTTCTTTTCCGCTGCAGGCGAGGCCGCCGGTGCCGCTTGCGCCGCGCCGGGCGCGATGACGGTACTCTCCAGCTGGGGCTGGATCGCCTGCGCGCTGCCTGCCTGCGTCGTCGTCTTTGCGCCGCCACCCAGCGCCGACGTGACGCCCGGGCGCGGCAAGCCGAGAAGCTCGCGAAGATCGGCCGCCATCTCACCCCCCCGCTGATAGCGATCCTCCGGCTTTTTCGCCAGCGCCTTTTTCAGGATCGCCTCGAACGCTGCGGGAATCGACGGGTCGAGCTGCGTGACCGGCGGATGCGGTTCGACCGCGATCCGGTTGATCAGCGGGAAAATGGTGCTGTCCCCGGGACGGGCGAAGGGCGCGCGTCCGGACAGCATCTCGTAGAGCACTACGCCGAGCGAAAAGATGTCGGAGCGCGGATCGATCGGCAGGCCAAGCACCTGCTCGGGCGACATGTAGCGGGGCGAGCCGATCATGGTGCCGGTCTGCGTCACCGTCGAAGCCGGCACGTAAGCTACGCCGAAGTCCGTGAGCTTGGCGTGTCCCGAGGCCGAGATGACGATGTTCGCCGGCTTGACGTCGCGATGCACGATGCCCAATTGTTGTGCGCGGTCAAGCGCGTCCGCGATCTGCGCGACCAGGTCCGCGACGGTCTGGAACGGCAAACGCCCGGGCTCACCGAGAATCTGCTGCAGCGACTTGCCCTCCAGCAGTTCCATCGCCATGTAGGCGATGCCGTCCTGCTCGCCCACATCGAAGACGGTCACGATGTTGGGATGGTTCAGCCGTCCGGCGGATTTCGCTTCGCGCAGAAATCGCTGGCGCACGTCGTTCAGGACGTCTTCCGGGAGATTCGGATGCAGCGTCTTGATCGCGACGTCGCGCTCGATGAGCGGGTCATGAGCGCGATACACGGTACCCATTGCCCCGCGTCCCAACTCACCAAGGATGCGGTAGCGACCGAGCCTAGTGGGGGTCATGGATGTTCGCGGTTTGGCAGCACTTAAAGGTCGTTAGCATCCCTGAATCTCGCACCGTTTGCAAGCGATGCGGCTACAGGCGCACCCTCGGACGGTTCTGCGTCCGGTGCGCACGCTCTCGGCATGCAGGTGTTCCAAATTGGTCGCGCGGCGGCTTGTTTTCGAAGGAAGTACTTCAGCCGCCGACCCGCTATTGCCTCAGGTCGGCGCTCCCGGACGCACCAGTGCCGCCCGCATGCGCACTTTCAATAGCAGAAATACTCCACGACTTCGTCCGTCTCGGCTCGCGGCTGGCCGAAGGTGATCCACCCATGCTTTCCCAGCGTGAATTCCTCGCGCCGCAGCAGGATTTCGTTTCCTTCCTCGGCGGTGACGTAGGTCCCATTCGTACTTTGGTCCGCAAGGACGAACTTTCCCTGGCGCCGCTCGACGACGCAATGCTTGCGTGAGGCCCTGTTGTTGGCGATGACGATGTTGCAGTCCGGAGCACGTCCCATGGTGATCGAGTCGTTTTCGCGTCGGCGAACAATCTCCAGGTCGCCGTACTTCAGGCACAGCTCGAGCGGCTTGGGTTCGGAGCTGGCGCGCGCTGCCCTGAACATCGTCACATCGTCGGCATGGCGCCAGATGAGCTCGCACAGTTCGACTTCTTCGGCCTTGCCCTTGACATGGATCGCGTACAGCGGGCGCTTGAAACTGCGAAACACCGGCCCGAGCAGGTCCGAGGTTTCGCGCGAAATGATGATCTGGCTGCTCGCCGCCTGTTCGACCAGCCGGGAGGCGAGGTTCACGGTGTCGCCGAAAATGTCATCGTCGTTCTGAATCACGGGTCCGTAGTGAAAACCGATTCGAAGGCCGAGCTTGGTCGCGCCCACCGGCGGCAGCGCCTCGATCGCGGACTGCATGCTGCTTGCGGCATAGGCTGCCGCGTCTGGGGTCGAAAACACGGCCATGACTTCGTCGCCGATTGTTTTCACGACGCGCCCGCCCGAGGATTCCGCGGTCCGTCGCATCTGCCCGATGCATCGCGCAATCGCCTCCATGGCAGCCTTGTCGCCTTCGGATTCGTACAGTTTCGTGCTGCCGCTAACGTCGGCGAACAAAACCGTCACGTGCCTTGTCTGATCCATGGCCACCCATATTCGCCGCGCCGGCGGGGGCTGCGAAACCCCGGGGCATTCTTCGATTAATTGCGGAGACGCACGAACATACTAACACCGGGCGTAGTTTACCCGGAGGGCGAGAGTCTCGCAAAGCTACGGCGAACGTCCCTTGAAACGATCGGGGAGACGGGCGAACACGGATTTTTTGAGGTCGGCCAAGCTGCGCAATTGGTTCCGGACCGGCCTCGCCTGCCGGGAACCGCGGCCAATTGCGGCGCGGACCGGCGTTTCGTTACACCGGTATGGTGTTAAAATGTTTTCTGCGCGCGGTTCGCGCATCCCCTTGCGTTTCTCCGGTCACCGTCCAACCAACGAAGGACCTATTAAGATGGCACGTTTGGCAGCTTTAATCGTATCTGCCTTGTTCGCCTCCAGTGTATGGGCGGCAGGCATCACCGTTTCCGGCGCCTGGATCCGACACCTTCCGGCCGGCGTGCCCGCAGGAGGGTACTTCACCTTGTACAACCAAAGCAAGGATGCGATCGCCCTGGTCGGGGCGCGTTCGCCCGATTACACCATGGTGATGCTGCATAAGACGGTCGAAGAGGGCGGCACATCCAGGATGCTGGCAGTGGACAGGATCGAGGTGCCCGCCGGCGGCGCGGTCACGTTTCACCCCGGCGGTTACCATTTGATGCTCATGCATGCCAAACACGAGATCAAGCTGGGTTCGAGGATTCCCGTCACGCTGGTGTTTTCGGGCGGCGCAAAAGTCACCGCGCAGTTCGAGGTGCGCGGCCCGACCGCAAGATAGCGTACCCAAAGCCGTGCTAAACGAAGTGAGGCCGAGCCCATGCTACAGCGCCTGATGCGACTGCTCGCGATGCTTGCGGCGTGCGCCGCGCTGGCGGCCTGTTCGCATAAGGTCCAATGGCGTACGGACAACATCGACGGCCTGATGCCGACGCTCGATTTCCACATGACGGACGACTCGGGCAAGGCGGTGACCGCGCAGACCTACCGCGGCAAGATCGTGCTGCTGTACTTCGGCTATACCAACTGCCCCGACGTGTGTCCGACGACGTTGGCGAAGCTCGCGCAGGCGCTCAAGAACACGAAAAATCACGGCGCGGACATTCAGGTCCTGTTCGTGACGGTCGATCCGAAGCGCGACAGCGTCAGCCGCATGCACACCTACGTTCGCGCCTTCGGCCCCTGGTTCGTGGGCCTGGTGGGCACCCCGGATGAACTGCGCGACCTTACCAAGCGCTATCGGGTGACGTATTCATATGGCAAACCGGACAAGGACGGCAACTACGAGGTGACGCACAGCTCCGCGGTGTTCGTGTTCGACGGCAGCGGGCGCAGCCGGCTGATCATGGTGCCGCACGACGCGGCCGACGCGATCACCGCAGACCTCGACCAGCTTGCGGCGCAATCCGGCAGCTAGTGTCCCGAATCACTAGTTCGCTGAAGAGAAGGCGCCGAGAATCGACGCCATACGGCGTCGCAAATGCTCGCAAGGTGTCCAACCTTGCTGCGCTTTGCGCCTTGTCTGGCGCCGATTTCGCCGCTTTTCTATTGCAGCCGTAGTTGCATTGGCGGATATTTGTTCAACGAACTAACGATTCGGGACACTGGTGTCGCGAAGCCGGCTTGACCGCGCTGACTAATAGAGCCCCATCCTGCCGAGGCTGGCGCTGTGCTGCTCGCCGAGCAGCCTGACCTCTTCCTTGCCTTCGCCGCGTATCGGCAGCCTGAGCGGCATATCCTGGAATCCCAAGCCCTTTATCGTTTCGTGCAGCGCGGTCAGATTTCTGGTGTTCCTGAATTCGACGCCCACCTGGGTGACGTTGCTGCCCCGGTCCTCGAAAACATAATCGTACAGGGTCGGATAGGCCCGCTTGAACACGCGGCGATGGTGTTCGTTGATGAAAAAGCCCGAATGCTTGACGTACTGATCGACGCGATGTCTCAGGTAATCGCGCGTCTTGCGCCCTCCCATCGTCAACCCACCCAGCAACCCCGGCGATGTCTTCTTGTAACTCGGCATCTTGACTCTCATGTTCGCATAATAGTTGCAGATTTCCTGCACCGAGTAGCTTGGCGACGGGTTCTTGGTGAACTGCGTGCCGAAGTGCTGCAGGAACTTCATCCCCAGATACCAGACTATCTGCGCCGCTTCGCCGATTCCTTTTTGGCAGGTCTTGTCCAGGTTCACCTGGCCGCTGTGGTTGCCGGGGAACGGTAGGTAGATCGCGTTGGTGCGGGTCGAGGTGAACGTCACCCGCTTGATGTCCTGCGGCTTGAAGAAGCCGCGCGTTTCGTGCATTGACAGCACGGCCAGATAGTTCTTCACGTTGCTGCGTATCGTGCTCGCATCCCGGGCGCTCTTGTTGCCGATGCCGGCCACAGGGTCGACCGCGAAGATGTTGACCTCGACCTGCGGAAAAAACTCGCGCAGGACATAGGCGAGCTTGGTGCAGGTCACCGCGCCACGGCTCCAGCCGATCATGTTGACCGTCTGCGGCAGCGGTTCGACCTCGGCCAGCGCGGCCACGGCATGCATCACGTTGTCGTCCCAGCCCGTCCCCGCAAGCAGCCCGGTAAGCGCCCAGTTGTAGTGGGTGTGGCCCATCTCGCTGCTGCCGAACGTATTCTTGCCCGACTTGTCGCGCGTGAACGGATTGAACTGGCCCGGCGTCGGCGCCGTCGATGGCTTGCTTCCCGGCCCGTCGAGAATGAGAAAATTGCGGTACTCGGCTCCCGAGGCCAGCCGCCCGAACTCGGCGATGATCTCGCCCTCCTTGTCGCGGTGGAACGCGGTGCCATGATTGAAGTACGTGAATACGGACATCGTGCTCGCTCCTTTCAGCGAGAAGGAGTCATCAACTGCGGGCCGGCAGGTCCGGGACGGAGATCGGCACCGGAATGCGGCGCGCCGATTGCGTTAGATTACAGGGTCAGGCAAGGAAGAATCAAGCTTCCCCGGCGCCGCACTGCCACCGGTCCCAAGATTCAGGCGCGTCGCCCCTCGTGGTGCCATGCCGGTCGGCATCAGCCGGCGTCGACTGGTATATCGGGAGATTCCAAGCCACATTTGCGTTCGAAGGATTGTCGATGACCATACGCATGACTGCGCAGTTGAAATCGCTCGGGATCGCTCTGCTATGGGCGCTATTTGCGCTGCCGGCGTTCGCGGATTCCACGTCGATCAGGGTCGGGGTTAACAAAAACATGGAGGCGCAGTTGATGACGCCCGATGGGCCCGGCCCCTACCCCGCGATATTGCTGCTTCATACCAGCGGCGGCCTGCAAGCCGCAGACCTGGACTATGCGAAGCGCCTGGTCGCGCAGGGATAACAGGAACCTGAAAGGCCAACCCTAGGCTCGGCCTCGACCGCGGAGGTCCGCCGGGACACGGTAAGAAACCTTAGGTCTTTCCGCCGTCCCCGGCCCGGTTTCCCGACTCCGACCGAGTACCGAACACATCGTCCCAGAACGAGGTGGTCACGCCGTAATTGCAGGCGCTCCCGGGTCGGTGATGCAGGTGATGCAGGCGCTTGCGCTTCCTCAGCCAGGCGCCATCGGCGCGCCAGTAATGAACCGCGTGGTGGATCCAGGAGAAGGCGAGGTAACCGATAGTCACGCCGAGCGTCAGCCCGGTCGCGACCCAAAGGTTCCCCGACGCCAGCGCGGGCAGGAAGACCAGCGTGAAAATCAGTCCTGCGCTGTATATCGTCGGCGTACAGATGAAGGCGCGCGGGCGGTCGTGATGTTCCATGTGCCAGCCCCGGAACGGCTCCACGCGGTGCATCACATACCGATGCAGCGCGTATTCGATCAGAGGCCATGCCGCCACGGCGCCGGCCACCGAAAGCGCGATGTGCCGCCATTGGTCGCGCGGCGCGTAGCGAATCAGCAGGCCCGATACCAGGGCGATCATCAATGTGTAAGCGACGAAGTCGGCGTAGTAGACCGGCTTCGCATGTTCGAGCTTGAAGATTGTCATTTGTCCATGTCGATACGCGGCGATTGCGATCAAAATTTGTTGCGACGTCTTTCCGAAGCCACGCTGCCGTCACGGGAGGGGTGTGGGTTTACCCCGATAGGCGGCTGTACGCCCTGATACTCATCCTGGACCCGTCCGGCTGTCGCTGATGTTTATGCTGGCATCGCATGCTTTGACAAAGAAGGGAACAGAAATGTTTCAGCGGATTTTCGCTCCTGCTGGAAAATTGTTCGGTACCCGCTTATTGGCACCAGTGCCAATTCAGGGAAGGACGAGGGGAGGCATCCCTCGTTTTGAGATAAGCTCCAAGCGCGCCCGGCGGAATCGCCGTAGGGCGCCGGATTCAGGGGAGCACGAAGGGAGGTGCCCCCCTTGTTTTGTCGGGCACTCCAAGGAGAAATACTGTGACGCACTGGATACGTTTTTCGGAAGCGGGTAGAGTTTCCTACGGCATGATCGAGCAGGACAAGGTATCGGTTTACGAGGGAAGCCCTTTTGAGCAGGCGCGGCCTACCGACCGCGTGTTGCCGCTGGACGCAGTCGAGCTGCTCACGCCCTGCGAGCCGAGCAAGATGGTCTGCCTGTGGAACAATTTCCACGCCCTCGCCGCCAAGCAAGAGCTGAAGGAGCCGGCGGAGCCGCTCTATTTCCTCAAGGCGCAGACGGCATTCCATCCTGCCGGCCTGCAGATCCCGCGCCCGAAATCCTACACCGGCCGCGTCATTTTCGAGGGCGAACTCGGCATTGTCATCGGTAAGCGCTGCGCCGGCGTGTCCGAAGCCGACGCGCCCAGCTATATTTTCGGCTACACCTGCGTCAACGACGTCACCGCCGTCGACATTCTCCATCGCGACCCGTCCTTCCCCCAATGGGCGCGGTGCAAGAGCTTCGACGGCTTCGGCGTTTTCGGTCCGGCGATCGCGACCGGACTCGATCCGGATTCGCTGGTGATTCGCAGCGTCCTGAACGATCAGGAACGGCAGAACTACGGGGTCGCGGACATGTTCTTCAAGCCCTTTCGCCTGGTGAGCCTGATCTCGCAGGACCTCACGCTGCTGCCGGGCGACATCGTCTCCTGCGGTACATCGGTGGGCGCGGGAACGATGAAGCCGGGAAGCAAGATCGAGATTGTGATCGAAGGCGTCGGCGCGCTTTCGAATACCATGGAGTAAGTGCGCGCCGCGCTTGCAGGGACCGCAAGCAATAGGTCATCCAAGGAGAGGCCTCATCGCAACGAGGATCTGCGTCGTCGGCGCAGGCGCAATCGGCGGCCTGCCGGGCGCCAGGTCGGCGCCTGGAGCCTAGCGCAGCGAAGTGTTCAGCTTCTCCAGCACTGCAGAGCCGGGGCAAAGCTCCCGCGCGCCGAGCGCGTTGAATGGCATGTCCACGGTGTTGAGGTGGGCGTGCAGATCTTCCGCGTCCGGATGGACATAGAGCAGGCCGGTGACGAGCTCGCCCTTCGCCTGGTGCTCGGCGATATAGTTGAGCGCCTTGACACGGTCGAGCGGGTCGTACTCCTGATGGGTCTTCCTCAGGCGCAGAACAGAGCCGTCGTGCTGCGCCACGTCGATCACCTCGCCTTCGCGGTAGTCGACACTGATCGCGTCGCGCGCCGGCCAGAAGTCAAGCCGGTTGACGCTCTCGTTGTGCTCGCGCACATAATCGTAGCTCTTGGTGCTGCCCTCGTGGTTGTTGAATGCGACGCAAGGGCTGATGACGTCGATGAAGGCCGTGCCCTGGTGCGCGATCGCGCCCTTGACCAGCGGCACGAGCTGCTTCTTGTCGCCGGAGAAGCTGCGCGCGACGTAGGTCGCGCCCAGCTGCAGCGCGAGCGACACCGTGTCCACCGGGGCATCGCGGTTGACCACGCCGCGCTTGGACTTGGAACCCGCGTCGGCGGTGGCGGAAAACTGGCCCTTGGTCAGGCCGTAGACGCCGTTGTTCTCGAGGATGTAGGTCATGTTGACGCCGCGGCGCATGATGTGCGCGAACTGGCCGAGGCCGATCGAGGCGGAGTCGCCGTCGCCGGAAACGCCGAGATAGATCAGCTCGCGGTTGGCGAGATTCGCGCCCGTGAGCACCGAGGGCATGCGGCCGTGCACGCTGTTGAAGCCGTGCGAGTTGCCGAGGAAATAGTCCGGCGTTTTCGAACTGCAGCCGATGCCGGAGAGCTTGGCCACGCGGTGCGGCTGGATGTCGAGCTCCCAGCAGGCCTGGATGATCGAGGCTGAAATCGAGTCGTGGCCGCAGCCCGCGCACAGGGTCGAGATCTTGCCTTCGTAGTCGCGGCGGGTATAGCCGACCCTGTTCTTGTGCAGCGTCGGATGATGCAGCTTCGGTTTGGTCAGGTAGGTCATTTTGTACCTTTGTACCGTCCAATATAGGGGAGCACGAGGGGATGCGCCCTGAAGGAAGTCCCCTTGGGGGATATCCCCTCGAAGAGTTAAATCTAGGCGGCCTTCGGTTTGTGCAGCGGACGCACATTGAGTGCTGCGGCCACCGCGGCGATTTCGCGCACGATGAAGCGCGCGGTGATCGGTGTGCCGTCGTAATGCAACACGGAAATCAGGCTGGCCGGGTTGATGTGCGCCTCGTTTACCAGCAGGGTTTTCAGCTGCGCGTCGCGGTTCTGCTCGACCACGAATACCTTGGAATGCGCGGCGACGAAATCGGCGATCTCGTCCTGGAACGGAAACGCACGCACGCGCAGAGCGTTGACGTAAATGCCCCGGGCCGCGAGCGCATCGAGCGCCTCGGCCATCGCCGGGCTGGTGGAGCCGAAATAGAGCACGCCGAAGCGCGCCGGATGCTGCGCGGCGCAGAGCAGCGGCTTGGGCACCAGGGTTTTCGCGGTCTCGAATTTCTTCAGCAGCCGCTGCATGTTGTCGACGTAGTCCGGGCCCGCCTCCGAGTAGCGCGCGTAGCGGTCCTTGGTGGTGCCGCGCGTGAAATAGGCGCCGCGCGCGGGATGGGTGCCGGGGTAGGTGCGGTAGGCGATGCCGTCGCCGTCGACGTCGAGATAGCGCCCGAAGTCCTTGCCCGCCTGCAGCTCCTCCGCGCTCATGACCTTGCCGCGGTCGTATACCCTCGCGTCGTCCCACTCGAGCGGATCGCACAGGCGCGTGTTCATGCCGATATCCAGATCGGTCATGACGAACACCGGCGTCTGCAGGCGATCGGCGAGGTCCAGCGCCTGCGCGGTGAACTCGAAGCACTCCTTCGGGTCCTCGGGGAACAGCAGCACATGCTTGGTGTCGCCGTGGGAAGCATAGGCGGTCGAAAGGATATCGGCCTGCTGCGTGCGCGTGGGCATGCCGGTCGAAGGGCCGCCGCGCTGCACGTCGATGATGGTCACCGGAATTTCGGCGAAGTAGGCAAGCCCGATGAACTCGGTCATCAGCGAGATGCCCGGGCCGGAGGTGGCGGTGAACGCGCGCGCGCCGTTCCAGCCGGCGCCGACCACCATGCCGACGGAGGCGAGCTCGTCTTCGGCCTGCACGATGGCGTACTTGTTCTTGCCCGTCGCCGGGTCCACGCGCAGCCGCTTGCAGTAGCGCTCGAACGCCTCGGCGACGGAAGAGGACGGAGTGATCGGATACCAGGCGCACACAGTGGCGCCGCCGTACACCGCGCCCAGGGCCGCGGCGCTGTTGCCTTCCATGAAAATCCTGTTGCCGACGGCGTCGGCCTTTTTGACGCGCAGGCCGATCGGGCACTCGAGGTGGGCGAGCGCATAGTCGCGCCCCATCTGCATCGCGTTCAGGTTGGGCTTGAGCAGCTTTTCCTTGCCCTTGTACTGCTCTCCGATCAGCTCGGCGATCGCGCCTGCGTCCATGTCGAGCAGGGCGGCGAGCGCGCCGACGTAAATGATGTTCTTGAACAGCTGCCGCTGGCGCGAGTCGTCGTAGGTGGCGTTGCAGATGTCGGTGAGCGGCATGCCGATGACGTTGATGTCGTCGCGGAACTTCGACTGCGGCAGCGGTCGCGTATTGTCGTAGAAGAGATACCCTCCGGGCTCGATCTCGGCCAGGTCCTGGTTCCAGGTCTGCGGATTCATCGCCACCATCAGGTCCACGCCGCCGCGGCGGCCGAGCCAGCCGTGCTCGGTCACGCGCACCTCGTACCAGGTGGGCAGGCCCTGGATATTGGACGGGAAAATGTTGCGCGGGCTCACCGGCACGCCCATGCGCAGGATGGCGCGCGCGAACAGCTCGTTGGCTGAAGCCGAACCCGAACCATTGACATTGGCGAACTTGACGACGAAGTCGTTCGTAGCCTCTAAGCGCTTCGGCTTCATACCGACGCCTCCGAATCGGCAAACCTGATATTGAAACCGCGATGTCGGCGTCCGCCGGCATTCGCACTGGTCGCATCCCCAAGCCTTTGGCTTGTGGCCCCTGCTCCTATGCTCATGCCGGTGCAAGCTCCTTCTTCGGCGCGCGGCTGCGGCAGGCGGGCCCGGCCATGGTCGTTTCGAGCAGGAATTTCTGCATGTCCCAGGCGCCCGTCGGGCAGCGCTCGGCGCACAGGCCGCAATGCAGGCACACGTCCTCGTCCTTGGCCATGATGCGGCCGGTCTTGAGCGTGGGCGAGACGTACACGGCCTGCGCCGGGTTGTTCGCCGGGGCGTTGAGCCGCGCGCGCAGGTCCGGCTCCTCGCCGTTCAGGGTGAAAGTGATGCAATCCATCGGGCAGATGTCGACGCAGGCGTCGCACTCGATGCATTTGGTATTGATGAACACCGTCTGCACGTCGCAATTGAGGCAGCGTTCCGCTTCCTTGAAAGCGGTGGCCCGGTCGAACCCCATCTCGACCTCGATTTTGATGTTCTTCAGCGTCTGGCTCGCGTCGCGCCAGGGCACCTTGTAGCGCCGGTCGAGCGCGACCTCGTTGTCGTAGCTCCATTCGTGTATGCCCATTTTTTGCGACAGCAGATGCACCATCGGCGGCGGGCGGCTGGACACGTCCTCGCCATGACAGTACTTGTCGATCGATACCGCGGCCTCGTGGCCGTGGGCGACGGCCCAGATGATGTTCTTCGGCCCGAAGGCCGCGTCGCCGCCGAAGTACACGCCCGGCAGCGAGGACTGCAGCGTGATTTGGTCCACCACCGGCATGCCCCACTGGTCGAACGCGATGCCGCAATCCTTCTCGATCCAGGGGAACGCGTTTTCCTGTCCTACCGCAACGAGCACCTCGTCGCACTCGAAATGCTGATCCGGCTCGCCCGTGGGCTTGAGGCTGCGCCTGCCCTTGTCATCGTAGTGCGCCTCGACCTTCTCGAAGGTGACGCCGGTGAGCTTTCCCTTGTGGTGGGTAAACGCCTTCGGCACGAGGTAATCGAGGATCGGAATTCCCTCGTGCATGGCGTCCTCTTTCTCCCAGGGCGAGGCTTTCATCTGGTCGAAGCCTGAGCGCACGATCACCTTTACGTCCTCGCCGCCCAGGCGCTTGCTGGTGCGGCAGCAGTCCATCGCGGTGTTGCCGCCGCCGAGCACGATCACGCGCTTGGCGATCTTGTCTATGTGACCGAAGGAGACGCTGGAGAGCCAGTCGATGCCGATGTGGATGTGTTTGGCCGCTTCTTTGCGCCCCGGAACATCGAGGTCGCGGCCGCGCGGCGCGCCCGAGCCGACGAAAACCGCGTCGTAGCCCTCGGCCAGCAGCGCTTTCATGCTGTCCACGCGCTTGCCGGCGCGAAACTCGATGCCCAGGCCAAGGATGTAGCCGACTTCCTCGTCGATCACTTCCTCGGGCAGGCGGAATTTTGGAATCTGCGTGCGCATCATGCCGCCCGCCTTGAGGTCGCCGTCGTAGACGACGACATGGTAGCCATGCGGCGCGAGGTCGCGCGCCACGGTAAGCGATGCCGGGCCGGCGCCGACACAGGCGATGCGCTTGCCGTTTTTCTTTTTCGGCGCCACCGGCAGGCGCGCGCGAATGTCGTCTTTGTTGTCGGCGGCGACCCGCTTCAGGCGGCAAATCGCGACCGGCTCGTTGGTCGTCCCCTTAACGCCCTCGGCCGGCGCCTCCTCGACGCGGCTGCGGCGGCAGGCCGGCTCGCATGGGCGGTCGCAGGTGCGCCCGAGAATGCCGGGAAAGACATTCGACTTCCAGTTGACCATGTAGGCATCGTCGTAACGGCCTGCGGCGATCAAGCGGATGTATTCGGGGACCGGGGTATGGGCTGGGCAGGCCCACTGGCAATCTACGACTTTGTGGAAGTAATCTGGCGCGCCAATATCAGTCGGCTTCAATCAGTCTGCTCCTTCCCGGCGCCTGCCGAGCCCGCCAGGATTGGAACGGACCAGGGGTCGCTCAGGAGGCCGTGATTTTACTCTTGGCGGAGCGGGGTGAAAAGTTTCTTTTTCGATCGCCAAGGCGCGTATCGACGTGGGCGTTCGGCCGGTTTCGCCTAAGAGTTCATTTCGAAATGACGGCTTATGTCCCCTCACGCTCCCAAATATCGGACGCCATTTCGCTAATTCTGAAATGGCCTCTAAGCGCGCACCGCGGCCGGCTCCCGGTGCAGCAGGCGCTGCAGCTCCGCCAGCGGCCGCGTATTGAGCACGTCGGCTTTCTCCAGCCAGCCGCGCCGCGCCTGTCCGATGCCGTAGCGCAGATGCTCGAAATCGGGCTCGCTGTGCGCATCCGAACTGATGCAGACCAGGACGCCCTCGTCCTTCGCCATGCGGCAGTGGGTATCGAGCAGGTCGAGCCGCTCCGGGTGGGCGTTAAGCTCGAGAAAGCACCCGCGCGCCTTCGCCTTGCGGATGATGCGCAGCATGTCGACGTCATAGGGCTCGCGCCGCTCGATCAGGCGGCCGCTAGGGTGCGCCAGGATATGGAAGTGCGGGTGCTCGAACGCCTTCAGGATGCGCTCGGTCTGGCGCGCGCGCGAGAGGTGGAAATCGCTGTGCACCGCGCCTACCACCACATCCAGCCGGCCGAGCACGGCATCGGGCAAGTCGAGCGTACCGTCGGCGAGGATATCCACTTCCATGCCTTTGAGCACCGTAATTCCGTGCAATTGGGCGTTGAGCCTGTCGATTTCGTCGATCTGCCGCTCCAGAGCGCGCGGGTCGAGCCCATGCGCGAGGCGCAGGCGGCGCGAATGCTCGGTGATCGCGAGGTAGGCGAGGCCGTGCGCGGCGGCGGCCAGCGCCATGTCCCTGATACTGGCATGGCCATCGCTCGCCTTGCTGTGAACGTGCAGGTCGCCGCGCAGATCGCCCAGTTCCACCAGCAGCGGCAATGCGCCCGCGCGCGCCGCCTCGATCTCGCCGCGGTCCTCACGCAATTCGGGCGGGATGTAGGGCAGCCCGAGCGCGGCGTACACCGATTCCTCGGTCTCTCCGGCGATGCGCCTGGCGCCGCGGAACACGCCGTATTCGTTGATTTTCAGTCCGCGCGTCTGCCCCAGCTTGCGCAGCGCGATGTTGTGGGCCTTCGACCCGGTGAAATAATGCAGCGCCGCGCCGAAGCATTCCCCGGCCACGACGCGCAGGTCGACCTGGATGCCCGCACGCAGCACTACGCTCGCGCGCGTCTCGCCGCGCGACAGCACCCGCGTGACTTCGGGGTAGGTGCAGAAGCCCTGCATCACCTGCGCCGGCGCCGCGGCGGTGGCGAGGATATCGAGGTCGCCGACGGTCTCGCGCATGCGGCGGAAGCTGCCTGCGAGCACGACCCTGCCCACACCGGGGACGCCCTTCAGGTAGTCTGCATAAGCTCGCGCGTACTGCGCCGCGATGGCGAGCTTGCAGCGGCCCGGGCGCTTGATATGCGCCTCCACTGCCTGCAGGATGCCGAGTTCGGACTTTTCGCCGAATCCCGACAGCGCGCGCAGCCGGCCGTCGCGCGCCGCGCGGTACAGCTGCTCCGGCGTCTGCACGTCCAGCTCCTGGTACAGCCGCTGCACCCGCTTCGGCCCGAGGCCAGGAACGTGCAGCAGGTCGGCGATGCCCGCGGGCAGTTCGCCCTTGAGCTTCTCCAGGAGAGCGCACGTCCCTCTGGCGGCGATTTCGTGGATCTTGGCCGCGAGATCGGTGCCGATGCCGGGCAGCTTGGGGAGCTCGCCCCCAGCTGCGACATGCGCCGCCAGATCGAGCCGCAAGCCTTCGACGATGCGCGCCGCATTGCGATAGGCGCGGATACGGAACGGATTGGCCTGCTCTATTTCGAGCAAATCGGCGATTTCGCCGAACACCCGCGCGATGTCGGCGTTGTGTACGGCGGGCGCTTGCATGTCTGCCCTGCGGCGAACGCGCCGGCTCACATCTCCATGCCCGGGCCGGGCGCCTGTGCCGCCGCCGGTTCCTCGCGCAGTTCCGCCACCATGCAGTCGGTGGTCAGGATCAGCCCGGCGATGGACGCGGCATTCTGCAGTGCCGAGCGCGTCACTTTGCACGGATCGAGCACCCCCATTTCCACCATGTCGCCGAATGCGTTCGTGGCCGCGTTGTAGCCGAAGCTGCCCTCGCCCTCGAGGACCCGGTTGAGGATCACCGACGGCTCCTCGCCGGCGTTGGCGACGATCTGGCGCAGCGGCTCCTCCAGCGCGCGCAACACGATTTTGATGCCCGCGTCCTGGTCCGGGTTATCGCCGGACAAAGTGCTGATCACCTGGCGCGCACGCAGCAGGGCGACGCCGCCGCCCGGAAGCACGCCCTCTTCCATCGCGGCGTGAGTCGCATGCAGCGCGTCCTCGACGCGCGACTTGCGCTCCTTCATTTCGGCCTCGGTCGCGGCGCCGACCTTGACCAGCGCGACGCCGCCCGCGAGCTTCGCCGCGCGCTCCTGCAGTTTTTCGCGGTCGTAGTCGCTCTTCGACTCCGTGATTTCGCGCCGGATCGCGGCGATGCGCGCCTCGATCGCGCCCGGTTCGCCCGCACCGCCGATGAGCGTGGTGTTGTCCTTGTCCACCTCGACGCGCCGCGCCCGGCCGAGATGCTCAAGGTCCGTGTGCTCCAAGGTGAGTCCCAGTTCCTCGGCCACTACGCGCGCGCCGGTCAGCACCGCGATGTCTTCGAGCATCGCCTTGCGCCGGTCGCCGAAACCCGGTGCCTTGACCGCGCAGGCCTTGAGCACACCGCGCAGGCTGTTGACCACCAACAGCGCCAGCGACTCGCCCTCCACGTCTTCGGCGACGAGCAACAAGGGCTTCGCCGCCTTGGCGACCTTCTCCAGCAGCGGCAGCAGATCCGGCATGGCGGAAATCTTCTTGTCGCACAGCAGTACGTACGCGTCCTCGAGGACGCAGCGCTGCTTGTCGGCGACGTTGATGAAATACGGCGACAGAAACCCGCGGTCGAACTGCATGCCCTCGACCAGCTCAAGCTCGCTCGCCAGGCCGCGCCCGTCCTCGACCGTGATCACGCCGTCCTTGCCCACTTTTTCCATCGCATTGGCGATGATTTCGCCGATGCTGCTGTCAGAGTTGGCGGAAACGGTCGCCACCTGAGTGATTTCCTTGCGCCCGCTGCATTGCTTGGCGAGGCGCTTCAGCTGCGCCACCACCGCCTCGACGGCACGATCGATGCCGCGCTTCAGGTCCATCGGGTTCATGCCCGCGGCCACGTATTTCATGCCCTCCAGCACGATCGCCTGCGCCAGCACCATCGCAGTGGTGGTGCCGTCGCCCGCCACTTCAGAGGTCTTGGCAGCGACCTCGCGCACCATTTGCACGCCCATGTTCTCGAAGCGGTCCTTCAGCTCGATCTCCTTCGCCACGATCACGCCGGAGTTGATGACGAGGGGTGCGCCGTAGGCGCGCTCGAGCATCACCGTGCGCGCCTTCGGTCCCAGAGTGACTTTTACCGCGTTGGCGAGCACCGCCACGCCGCGCACGATCGCGGCGTGCGCTTCCTCGCGAAATACGACCTGTTTGGCTGTCATATGACTGTCTCCTCAGGAGCGCTTCAGAACCGCTTAAGCCGGACAAGCCGGAACCAGGCAAAGTGCCTCCGGCGGGAGAAAAGCTTCTATCCCACGAACAAGGGGGGGTGCACCCCCCTTGTATATCCCCCCGCGGATGCATGCTTGCCGTTTATCGAAATCTTCGCCATTTGTGTCAACTCTTGACTGATAAGTGACTAAACCGCCTCTAAATTGTGGGGGCATGAGAGGGGGGTATCGCCTCATTTTGCAATGAACCCTTGGTGGCGGCGTCGCGCCTAGCCGCGCGCATTTGGCGTTCCATTGCGCGAGCGGGGTGCCCTATCGCCGCGTCGCATGTGATCCTTGATCTGGCGCCCCGCCGCCGCGAATGCTTCGCGCACCGCCGCGTAGACGTCGCTGCCGTGTTCGCGATTGACCACGACCTCCGTCCCCGGCAGCGTGATGATCAGCCGCACCGCGAGCCGGACGCTTTGCGCCTTCTCCGCTTGCTGCGCCTCGGCGACCACTTGGCACCTGCGGATGCGGCCGTAAATGCCGTCGAGCCGGCGCACCTCTTCACCGATATAGCGCTCCAGCGCATCCGATGCCGGGATGCCGCGCAGCACGATCTCTAAGGGATTGTCCATCGCCCCGGTCGATAGCAGAGCACGATCGCTCAGTTGTAGTCGTCGTAATACCGGTGCGGCGCCCTGCGGTCGCGCTCCACGATGCGCTGGCAGTCGATCTCGTCGTTGCGCTCCTCTGAAAACTGCGCAGTTTGCTCCCATGCTTCGGACGCATTCGGCCCCCTGCGCCCCCGCCTGCCCGCTGCCTTGGCGGCATGTTTGCGCGCGGCGCCGCGGACCGTTACGGACTTCGACTTGACGCCCATCGCGTCCTCCTGTTGCGGATTGGATTTCATCGTAGTGTCAATTGCAGCGGTCCTGTTGACATTGGTCAAAAAAGGCGTTGCTCGCCGCTCTTGGCTGCCGCCGCGATACGCACCGTGCGATGCGGCGGGCAGCGACTTGTTTGATCTGCGTCACACCGCCCTGGCACTATTTGCGGTCTCCTGATAACCGTAGCTGGTGCGCACACACACCTACGCCGAACAAGGAGGATCCCGCTGATGATCAGGAACAAATCACTGCGTCGCAGCCTAGGCGCGCTGCTGGTGTTGTTGGGTGCATTGCTCATCTGGCTGCCATACGATCTGGCCAGCGGGGTCGTGCTGGTACTTGCCGGCGCCGCACTGGAACTGGTCGGCATCGCGCTCGAGAAACACGACAAGAAGGCTTAGGGCGCCTAACGCCGCCTCTGCGCTTCGCGCCGCTGCTCCGCGCGAATCGCCAGCGCGAGCGCCGACAGTTCCTCGGCCAAAACCGGAAGCAGGTCGTCCATGGCCACGATACCTAGCAGATGCTCGTTGGCGTCCACCACCACCAGGCGGCGCACGCCGCTGCTGCGCATTTGCGCGATGGCTTCGAACAAGCCTGCGGTTTCCTTGATGGTCGCCGGCCGCTCGGACATGATGTCGCCGACGCTGAGCATGCGGTAGTCCACGTCCGCCGCCACCACTTCGACCACAAGGTCGCGGTCGGTCACTATACCGATCGGACGGCGGGCCCCGGCGGCGCCCTCGGTGACTACCAGTGCGCCGATATGATGGTCGCGCATCAGCTTGGCCGCCTGCTGTACCGGCATGCCGCTTTCGGCGAACACCACGATTCGGCTGCAGATTTCTCCAACGTTCATGGCTCCCCCGCATTCACAGGTTCGATCGGTCCAGGGCAATTGCCCCGGCGCCGAATTGCCGCGGCACGCCGCGGATCGCGATCACCGACTAGCCTTTTCGCGGGCACGGGCGATGCGCCCAGTATGGGTCGCGGCGTGTGCGCCTCCTTGATTTTGGTCATACAAGCTCGATCGTTCGCGCCGCGCCGCGCGGTTCCGATGGTTTCCCTATAATCCAGGGTGTCGCGGGAGGATCTCTCTTATACTGGCGGCGCAACCAGGGGATTCAGTTTGCAGCAACATACGGCCCAAGCGGACAGCCATGAAGGCGCTGCACCGTCGCCGCACAGGCGCGCGCGGCGGCAGCGCCAGTTGGTGCTCGGCCTGGGCGCCCTGGCGGTGGTATCGGTACTCGCCAGTACGACGCTGAGCGTGTGGCGCATCCACGATGAGGTGATCCATCTCGCCGAGGAGAATCTGCTCAGTGTGGCCCGCATTCTGGCCGAGCAGACGCTGAGATCGACCCACACCATCAACGCCATTCTTCACTCTGCCGCGGAGAGCGCCCAAACCGGGGCGGAACGCGATAGACTAGCCCCAGCGGGGGCGCTACGGCAGCAATTGCGCCAAATCATCGCGCATACGCCCTACGTGAGCGCGCTCCTCGCATCCGACGCGAGCGGCAAACTGCTGGTCGATACGGAGCAGATTCCCCCGCGGCGGATCGACTACGACCCCAGCCAATTCTTCCGTACGTACCGCGAAAGCCAGCTGGTGCCGGAGCAGCCACCGCCGCTGCTGATCGGCAGGGTGGAGGGCGTGCGCAGCATCATGGTGAGCCGCGCGCTGTACGCCGCGGACGGCGCCTTTCTCGGCGTGGTTACCGCAATGGTCGATCCCGCCTATTTCCTCGGACCCTTCGGCTTGCCCGAACTCGGTCCGCAGGGCGCGGTACGGCTGCTGCGCCGCGACGGCGTGCTGCTCACCGGCTATCCGGAGGCGATCGCGGCTGCGACGCGCGACTACCGCGACTCAGCGCTGCTTACGCAGGGCACCGAAGCCGAAGGCGGGTTGATCCGCCATGCCGGCACGGCCGCCCCCGGCGAGCGCATCAGCGCGGTTCGCGCGGTCGAGGGCTACCCGCTGGTCGTGACCGTGACTTCGTCCTTGGACTTTATCCTGCGCCACTGGTATCGCAACGCAGCGCTGTTCGTGGCCATTGCTGCGGTCACTGCCGTCTTTCTCGCCCTGATCACCTGGTCGCTGGTGCGCCAGTTGCGCGTGGACGAGGAACTCAAGTCGGTCTTGATCGCGTCGGAGCAGCGGCTGCAGGCAGTCATCCAGTCGGCCATGGACGGCATTATCATTGTGGACACGCAACGGCGCATCGTCCTGTTCAACGCCGCGGCGGAGCAGATCTTCCGCCGCCCGCGCGCGCAGATGATCGGCGCCGACATCGGGCGCATCATTCCCGGGGAATGGCTCATGCGACAGTCTTCTCATGCGCGCGCCAGCGACGCCTCGGGCGCGCACCTCGCGCTCACGGGTGTGCGCGCCGCAAACGGGCAGTTTCCGATCGACGCGTCGGTTTCACCGGTGCTGCTGGACGATGTGCAACACTCGGTCGTGATTTTGCGCGACGTGACCGAACGCAAGCGGGTGGAGGCGGCGCTGCGCGAGAGCGAGGAACAGCATCGGACCATTCTCCGAACGGCGATTGACGGCTTCTGGTTGGTGGATGCGCGGGGACGGCTGCTGGAAGTCAACGAAACCTATTGCCGCATGAGCGGCTATAGCGCGCAGGAACTGCTGGCGATGACCATTGCCGAGCTGGAGGCAAACGAAGCGGGTGGGGACACCGCCGCACACATGCAAGAGATCATGGAACAGGGTCACGATCGGTTCGAGTCCCGCCACCGCCGCAAAGACGGAAGCCTGTTCGAAGTTGAAGTCGGCGTCCAGTACCGGTCCATCGACGGCGGGCGCTTCGTGGTTTTTGTTCAGGACATCACGGAACGCAAGCACGCCGAGCAGGAGCTCAGGCGCTCGCAACACGAGCTGCGCAGCCTGTCCAAGGCGGCCAACGAAGCGCTCGAGGCCGAGCGCCGCCGCACCGCGCGCGAGCTGCACGACGAGCTCGGCCAATCGCTCACCGCGCTCAAGATGGACCTGGAGTCGCTGCGCTCCGTTTTGCCGCCGGGGCAGCCGGAACTGGGAGAACGCACCCAGGCGATGCACGCGCTGCTCGACGGCACCATTGCGGCCACGCGCCGCATCGCCGCGAATCTGCGCCCGCTGATGCTGGACGATCTGGGCCTGGCCGCGGCGCTCGACTGGCTGACGCACAATTTTTCCAAGCACACCGGCATCGCCACCGACCTGGTCATAGACGATGCCGTGGCACAGGTGCCGGAACCGATCGCCTCGGCCCTTTACCGCGTCACCCAGGAATCGCTCACCAACGTGGCGAAATATGCCCAGGCCAGCACCGCCGAAATTCGCCTGGAGCGCGACGGGGATTGGGTGCAGTTGCAGGTGCGCGACAACGGCCGCGGCATCGAGGCGGCCGATCAGGGCAAGCACGGCGCGTTCGGGCTGCTGGGCATCCGCGAACGCGTCACGCTGCTCGGCGGCGAAGTCGCGATCAAGGGCGAGCCCGGAAAAGGCAGCGAAGTGTGCGCGCGCATCCCGCTAACGGCGAGCGGCGCTGAGGCGGTCGCATGACGCGCATCCTCATTGCCGACGACCACGCCATCGTGCGCGACGGACTGCGCCGGATTCTGCAAAGCGCGCCGGGAATCGAAGTCGCCGGCGAAGCGGTGAACGGCGACGAAGTCATGGCGCGTGTGCGCGCGGGCGGCTTCGACCTGTTGCTGCTCGACATGTCGATGCCCGGCAAGAACGGTATCGAGCTGATCAAATGGACCAAGGCGACGCGGCCGGATCTCGTGGTGCTGGTGCTCTCGATGCACCAGGAGGAGCAATATGCGGTGCGCGCCATACGCGCCGGCGCCTCCGGCTACGTGACCAAGGAAAGCGCCTCGGCGCTGCTGGTTGCTGCGATCGGCAAGGTCGCCGGCGGCGGCCTGTACATCAGCCCCGGCGTGGCCGAGCAGCTTGCGTTCACGCTCAGGCCGCAGGCCGATAGCCTGCCGCATCAGACGCTGTCCGACCGCGAATACGAGGTGTTCGGCCTGCTGGTGGCGGGCGCATCCGTCTCCGAAATTGCCGCGCGCCTGCATCTGAGCGGCAAGACTGTGAGTACCCACAAAGCGCGCATCCTCGAAAAAATGGGCATGGACAGCGTGGCCGACCTGGTGCGCTATGCCATGGCGCACAGGCTCGGCGACACTTCGAGAAACTAGCCCCCCTTGCGTCTGTAGGCATCGCCCTACAGCGCTTCCGAAACAGCCGACCGCCAAATTCAGCCCGCGCCTATGGCAGGCACCGAGTGCCATGTTCCATACTGGCCGCCACAAGCACAACTGGCCGTACACATGGATTGGGCCCCGCAGGAGCAAGTGTTGATGATCTATTTGGTCGAAGATTCGCCGGCGATCCGCGCGCGCCTCGCGGCGACCATCAGGGAAATAGCCGGGGCCGAGCTGGTGGGCGAGGCGGGGTCGGTCGGGGAAGCGATCGAGGGCATACGCTCGACCCATCCGTCCGCAGTCATCCTGGACCTGCAATTGGAGGACGGCAGCGGGCTCGAAGTGCTCAGGGCCGTGTACCCCTCCGCGCCCGCGCTGCACGTGGCGGTGCTCACCAACTACGCAACCGACCAGCACCGCCGCGCCTGCATGGACGCCGGCGCCGAATATTTCCTCGACAAATCCTCCGACTTCCCGCGCATCCGGGAAATCGTCCAGAGGTGGACTGCGCGCTCAGACGGCGCCGCCTCTTGGCATTAGACAGATGCGAACCCGCGAATCAAAACCATGGAGCAGAACATGACCGACGCAATGTCGTACTATGACGCGCTAGATTTTGGCGGCCCGGACCAGGGAGCCAGGAGCGTACAGGGGCACGAAGGCGCCAACGTCTCCGTGCGCGACTTTACCCGTTTGCTGCATATCGACTACCCCGACGATGCCTGGCTCGCGCGAACCACGTTCGCCCTGCGCCGGGTGCGCGAAGGCGAGGCCTTGGTGCACGCCGGCGACAAGTTCCATTCCCTTTATGTGGTGCGCTCCGGCTGCTTCAAGACCGTCTACACCGACTTTTCCGGCAGCGAGCAGGTACTGGGATTCCCCATGTGCGGAGACCTGATGGGCGCCGACGGCATCGACAGCGGGCGCTACAGTTCCACCGCCGTGTCCCTGGACACCAGCGAGGTGGTGATCGTGCCGCTCGCAAGCCTGGCGCGGCTGGTGTGCGAATGTCCCAGCCTGGAAGCCCTGCTCTATCGCGTACTCAGCCGCGAACTGGTGCGCGTGCAGAACATGGCCTGGACGCTGGGCACGCTCGGCGCCGAAGGCCGGGTGGCGGCATTCCTGCTCGGCTTGTCGGCGCGGCTGGGCGCCTTGGGGTATTCGCGCTGCTCCTTCAATCTGCGCATGACGCGGCAGGAGATCGGCAGCTACCTCGGCCTGAAGCTCGAAACGGTGAGCCGGGCGCTATCGGCGCTGAATTCCTCGGGCGTTATTCAAGTGCACCAGAGAAGCATCGATATCGTCGACGCCGATGCATTGCGCAGCGTGATCGACCTGCCCGCGGTCATCCCCGCCGGCATCGTGCCGCATCCGCGCTCGGCCCCGGCTCGAAGCCGCGTAGAAAAGGAGGCGCGCACGCGCAAGCCGCGAGCGCAGCTCGCACCCGCTCTTGCCTGGCGGGAGCTCGCTGCGTTCTGAACTGCATTCGCCGCCAGCGCTCTACGCCCTCGTGGCGCGCCCGGACGACCGGCTGGAAGTGTGAAAGAAGAAAAAGCAGATAGCCCAATTTCATATTATTGGCTGTCTGCTCGTTTGGATTGGTGCCGCTTGTCTGGATTGAACAGACGACCTATCGCTTACAAGGCGATTGCTCTACCACTGAGCTAAAGCGGCGTCTCAAGCTGACAGCCCTGCGGAGCCCGTCGCGGCTGTACAGCGCAATATATTATACGCGGACCAACCCGGACATCGCCTCCGCTCCGGCTGCGTCCGGCGTCGCGGGCGCCACGCAGCGCCTTATTTGACGCGCCGCAAGGAAGGCTTGCCCGAGGGGCGCGGCGGCTCCGGCGGCGTTTCGTCGCCGCCGTCGGCCGCGGCCGGAGTCGCTGCGGCATCCGGTACCGTCGGCTCGAACGACAGACCCTGGCCGTTCTCGCGCGCATAGATCGCGGACACCGCGCCGACCGGGATCGAGATTTCGCGCCCGGTGCCGTTGAAGCGGGCGCTGAACTCGACCAGTTCGTTCCCCATCCTGAAACGCTCGACCGCGATCGGGCCGATGTTGAGCACGATCTGGCCGTCCTTGACATACTCCATCGGCACGCGCGTGGCCGTGTCCACGGCCACCGTAATATAGGGCGTGTAACCGCTGTCCACGCACCAGTCGTAGATGGCGCGCATCAGGTAAGGCTTGGTCGAGGGCTCGGACATTGACGCGAACGTATCCTTTTGTCTGCCCGAATGCGGCGGAGAAATTTCGCGGGGAAGCCTGTTTTTGAACCGGATGCAGATCCCGCTTCGCTCGCGCTGCTCGGGACGAGCGCTACGCGGTCACTTGCGCATCACCTTCTCGGAGGGCGTCAGCGCCTCGATGAACGCCGGACGCGAAAACAGGCGCTCGGCGTACTTCATCAGCGGCGCGGCCGGTTTTCCGAGCGAGACGCCGTAATGATTCAGGCGCCACAGCAGCGGCGCAATCGCCACATCGAGCATGGAGAACTCGTCGCCCAGCATGTATTTCTGTTTGACGAAAATCGGCGCAAGCTCGGTCAAGCGGTCGGCGACATGCGCGCGCGCTTTTTCCTGCTGCTTGGCGGTCCCGTCCTCGAGGAGGTCGATGCGGCTGAACAGCTCCACCTCGAAGTTGTAAAGCAGCAAGCGCGCACGCGCGCGCATCACCGGGTCGGGCGGCATCAGCTGCGGGTGGGGGAAACGCTCGTCGATATATTCGTTGATGATGTTCGACTCGTACAGGACCAGGTCGCGCTCGACCAGCACCGGCAAGCGGTTGTAGGGGTTCATCACCGCGATGTCTTCCGGCTTGTTGAACAGGTCGACATCGATGATCTGAAAGTCCATGCCCTTCTCGTACAACACGATGCGGCAGCGCTGTGAAAATGGGCAGGTCGTGCCGGAATACAGGTTCATCATGATTGCCAAAGCCTTCAAAAATGAGGCGGGCGGCGCCCGCCCTTTGATCTAGCTTCCAGTCTTGCAATTAGGCTCTAGATCAATGCACGTCTTTCCAATATTCCCTCTTCAGAAAATAGACGAGCGGCCACAAGGCGAGCAGGTACAGCAGCACGAAAATGCCGATGTGCTTGCGGGTGAGCGCAGCCGGCTCGCCCATGTAAACGAGGAAATTGACCAGATCGGCTACGGTCTGGTCGAACTGCAACGGAGTGAGGCTGCCGGGTACCGCCATTTCGTATTTGACCGTCTCGCCGTGTCCTTCTTTGCCCTCTTCCCCCTTGGCCGCTTGCACGACGCGCACGCGCTGACCCTGCAGTTGCCACAGCGGATTCGGCATGCCGACGTTCTGGAACACGGTGTTGTTCCAGCCTGTGGGCCGGGCCGGATCCCGGTAGAACCCGCGCAGGTAGCTGTAGAGCCAGTCGGCGCCGCGCG
>Ga0307377_10001096_pt1 | contig 35412 bp, 61 predicted proteins | sample TR3MG_FD_202535 | JGI IMG/M metagenome (GOLD analysis project Ga0307377, IMG submission 202535) | Soil microbial communities from Risofladan, Vaasa, Finland - TR-3 | ecosystem: Environmental > Terrestrial > Soil > Coastal area > Acid sulfate soil | place: Finland: Risofladan, Vaasa | collected... | reverse complement strand
ATATTTCTCAGACTCCGTCAAAAAATCCGAAACTTTTTCAGGTCATACCCACTATATCTTGTGATGTGTCAAATATCCTTACCAAGATATTGTAAAATGAGGGAATTTTGACACACACTCGCAGAATTATGTAAACTTCAAACTTATAAATAGTTAATGGGTTACTTTAACTTATTTGTTTATGTTACTGATAATGCTTGCTTATTAAATTAGTCAATAACTTTGGCATAAGACTTGCTTATAGTATCAAATAGAAAATAAGACTTGACAAAAAATAAGACTTGACATTTACAAAGTAAAGTATTAATGTATAAGTACAGGGGAATGGAAGAGGGAAGGATATATTTTCACCATAAACTAAATACTATGGGTGTTTTCTTTTCTAAGGGAGGGGATATGGACATAAACTTTGTTAATACTGGAGAAGGCTCATTAGTTTACTGGTCTGGCTTACAAAATACGGGAAGTCATACAGGCAGTCATATTGTCGAAGGCATAGAGATTGACCGGAAATCCCGTTATTGGAAAATGGTATTTTGCCATGAAATAGCGCATGTATTAATAGGTTATCCCGAAGAGTATCGCTCAGATATAGCCGTAAGATTTGAAAATGAGCTTTTAGCCTGGAGATTGGCAAAGTCCTTTTGCAAGCCTGAATTGTGGAATGAAGATTTTGCCTTAAAATGCCTTGAGACATACCGATATGGCAATAAACACCGTATTAAAGAAATAACTGAAATAATTGAAACAAATAAAATAATTGAAACAAATAAAATAAACTAAATACTAAAAAATAACTTGCACTATTATTAATTGGATGTTATAATCCAATTTACAAAAACAAATTTACAAAAACAAATTTACAAATTCTTATCAAAAAACAAAAAGGGGGCTTAAACAATGTTAGAATTCAATCTTTACATCGGTACAGGCAAGTATGATAAAACAGAAACAAAAACCCTTATCAAGTCCTTAGCTGATTCAGTTTTAACCGGCTATACCCTGATTGAAACTACAGGAATATGGAAAGGTAAAAGGGAAGATAGTTTTATTATTAATATTGTTGAGCAAGATAATATTCAGGCAGAAATCAAAGCTCTGGCTACTGTTTTACGGGAGCAATTAAACCAAAAGTGTGTTTTGCTTACCACTAAAAAAATTAAGGTGGAATTTATATGAATAATGTAATAGGTTATCACTATTCCAACAAACCAAACCTTAATTGTCTTTCTTTGGACTATTCAGGGCAAGGCATTAAAGGGGAAGAGGAAAAGAGACGTAAATCTTGGCCTCAATTTTTTATCCCGCGCATTTACTTATATGATAGCCAGAATAGAAAAGAGCCCGGGCTTGGTAATTACTGTTATCAAGTGGAATTAACTAATTTATACCAATTGCCCATTAAATCGGGCTGTAAGATTGCTCGGAGTATTCATGAATTAGCACAAGAACTATATCCAGGTGATACAGACTTATTTTTTACGCTGTTTGAAAATGTTATAACTTATGGCTACAACGGGGTTTATAACCCACAAACCGGGGTTATTTCTTATTTCAGAAATATAGTTTTATGCGGAGGTTAAATCATGTTTGTTTGTGGTATCTGTAAAAACAGCAACTACGAAAAAGAACTATACCAGGCTACATTTACATTGGTTTGTGGTCTGGATAAGCCAATACAAACCAAAAAGAAAAAGGATAAGCATTTTTCTTGTGGTAGTTTTGGATTGGTGGAAGAGTATTTTTATTGTGACACACACAGTGAACGGGTACATATCTTGCTTTGTGTTCATAGAAATGAAACAGGATATGATAAATGCAAGAAATGTATAGCCGGAGTGAAAGCTAATAAGGAACTGGGAGGATAATAACTATGGATACTGTTGAAATGAAAAAATATGAGTTTACCGACGAAACAATTGCAATTAACAATGGCGTAGTATTGCGCCGTATTAAACGCATATCCGATGGTAGGTTGGGAGGTTGGATTGAAAAAGAAAGCAACCTCTCGCATTTTAATGGTGCTTGGGTCTATGGCTATGCAAAGGTCTATGGCAATGCAGAGGTCTGTGGCAATGCAGTGGTCTATGGCAATGCAAAGGTCTATGGCAATGCAAAGGTCTATAGCAATGCAAAGGTCTATGGCTATGCGGAGGTCTATGACGATGCAAAGGTCTGTGGCTATGCGGAGGTCTGTGGCTATGCGGAGGTCTATGGCAATGCAAAGGTCTATGACGATGCAGTGGTCTATGGCTATGCGGAGGTCTATGACGATGCAAAGGTCTGTGGCTATGCGGAGGTCTGTGGCAATGCAGTGGTCTATGGCAATGCAAAGGTCTATGGCAATGCAAAGGTCTATGGCAATGCAAAGGTCTATGGCTATGCAGAGGTCTTTGGCAATGCGGAGGTCTATGACGATGCAAAGGTCTATGGCTATGCGGAGGTCTATGACGATGCAAAGGTCTGTGGCTATGCGGAGGTCTGTGGCAATGCAAAGGTCTATGGCTATGCAAAGGTCTATGGCAATGCAAAGGTCTGTGGCTATGCGGAGGTCTGTGGCAATGCAGTGGTCTATGGCTATGCAAAGGTCTGTGGCAATGCAGTGGTCTATGGCTATGCGGAGGTCTATGGCTATGCAAAGGTCTATGACGATGCAGTGGTCTATGGCTATGCGGAGGTCTGTGGCAATGCAAAGGTCTGTGACGATGCAAAGGTCTATGGCAATGCGGAGGTCTATGGCAAATGCAATTGATAGTGGCCTTGTCTGGAAACTACAGGGAACCTATGGTAGATGTGCAAAAAACTTAATTGACTCAGGTTTGTGCAAAAAAGGGGGGATAGGCCATGAAGACATTAGCAATTACTAAAATTTGTAATTGTGGGGAAAAGGAAAAGCTATTCTTTACTATGACTCAAAAACCAGACGGCAAAGGCGGGCACTATTATCAAAGTGAACCTATGAAAGAATTAAGTCCCATAGTTGAGGAGCAAGCTATTGTAGTTGATGCATGCCCTGTTTGTGTGGGGAATCGGGATTTATTCAGAGAACGGCTAGTAAAAGAAACGGCAGCCGAAGAGATAGAGGAATTTCTCGAAATAGGAGAAATGTATGAATGAGCCTGTATCGATTTTTTACAAGGTAAAAAAGGAAAAATCAAAATTAGTGCCAATAAAAGAAATTTTAAAGTTCCAAACGGAAAAGGATTTTTTCAGGAACAACTTGCAAAATAACTTAGAAAAATCTGATAATAAGAAATTAACCATTTTTCTTTCAAGTCTTTCCATGTCCGGGAATTTGCATGAAATTCAATCTTTCCTTGCTAAAAGGTATGGGTGCAATAAAGAAAAATTAAAAGAGGATTTTTTAAAAGCATTACAGGATTTACCTTTACATAAATGTCAAAATTTATGGAAGGCATATCATATTATAATAGGGGAATAAAATAATGGAAAGAGATTTTTCAAAACTTGATAAAAGGTTTACTTCTTATTTCAATAGTAAGGAAAGAGTGGAAGTTGTTTGGAAAAAAGGCTTTGGGGATTACTCAGGATATGGAACACGAACAGAAGGAAAAAAAGCTAGATTTTATGTAGGAAGGTCAACGGGGAATCAGCCCATATATTTAATGTTACTTAACCGAAATAGTATAGGCGGGGCCGGTATATTATCTAACGCCGTTGAAAGTATAAAAGGATTAAAAATATACGGGAGGTAAATAAACATGTATGAATGGAGTAATTCAAAAAAAGAATTGGTAAGAATAGTCTTAAACAGATTTTTTTGACATAAATACCTAGCTAAAAAAACCCTTCGGGCGGTATTGGGAGTATTGGAGATAATTGAAAATGGAAAAGATAGCTCAAATAATGGACTGGACAGAAAAGAGGTATAGTTGTCTTGTAGTCCCCAATAAGTGGGATAAAGACTTCTCCGCTTGTGTTGGGTATGACAGCCCCTATGGTTTTTTATTTGTTGTAAACTATAGCAGTGATACTGCCTGCCTACACGAAATCGGCCATGTCATTGATTACTGTGAGTTAGGTTTTAACGCCATCATGAATAGGCCAGAAGTGATAAATGAGTTAGAGGCATGGAGAATAGCGGAAAATTTAGCCTACCTATTCAATATTGAATTAGATTATGACTACTGGGAGCTGGCTATTGCGTCCTATGTCATCAAAGGATTACAAACGGGTACATTAACAGAAGATAAAGCCAATGGGTTTTTTTGGTAAAATTAAATAGAGGTGGCAATAAAAATGATTAGCTAATGCAATATTTGAGAATTGGCCGGGCATAAAACCCGGCCTTCTAACTTTGTCAAATATCATATTGATAATCTTCCTCATAACCACAACGAGCGCATTTTATATGACCAAATTGTGATCTACCATCAAAAATTTGTGTCATGGTGTGAAATTTATGACCAAAAAGTTTACACAACAAAACTTGAATTTTATACATCATAGCTATTTCTCCTTTTTAATTAAATCTGTAAAATCCACGGTAAGCGGAATTCCTAAATCAATACCACATAAATCTAGTATTTTTGGATGCTCAAGTTTATCCTTGTATTGAATTAATTCCTCATATGGAACACCATAAACAGCTTCATCATGCCGGTATATAAGCGGCAACAAATCACAATCAAGCCACAAATCAACCACGCTACATAACGAAATATCACCCGAAGCAAGTCCTTGAATTTTAGCATTGGCAGCCTCTTTTATAATTTTCTTTCTTTTATAATCATCCATATTTAGTCCGTAAATATAATAATCAGCTTTTCTCCCAGTTAAAATATCAACATACCCCTTTTCTATTAATTCCATTTCTACTTTATTTCTATAATTATCTTGATTGGGGAAAATTCTATTCAGGGCATAAGTAAATTTATAGCAATCCTGAATTGGAATATAGATTCCTTCTTTCATTAGGGTATCATGTAAAGCTTTGCCACCACCACCATAAAAAGCACCAAAGTTTAATGTCTTTGCTACTCTTCGCTGATACTCAGGAGCAACATTGGCATTATCCAATTCTTTCTTTATTTTATTTAAAGTATAATCATGTATATCCTTTCCTTGTTTAAATAACCCTAGTAAATGATTCTCTCCGGATACGAAAGCACCTGCTTTTAATTCAATCTGAGAGTAATCAAATTTACTGTACCCATTTTGTAGCCACCTAAACAGCATATCAGGCGGCAACTGCTGTAAATTTTCGTTGTTTGTACTTGTGCATGAAGTCCTGCCAGTTTCAGCACCATAAGTTTTATAGATGGAATATATTTCTGATGAATATTTATTGTAAAATTTACTTAAATTTGATTGTGCTTTTCTATATTCAATAATTTTTGACAGTACTTTAGTTGGTTTTAAATAATTTATTTCTTGCAAAGATTTAGCATCAGTTGACTTTGCACCTGTTTTTGTATAATTAATGACTGGCAAATTGTATTGATTGAATAATACTTCTCCTAATTGTTTTGAACTATTTAAATTGTCAATCTTTATTTCTGATTTAATTTCCTTTTCAAGTTGATTAATTTTAATTTCTAATTCTATTTTTTCTGCTTGCATTAAATCTTTGTCAAATAATACTGGCTTGTTTCCAACTAACGTAAACATGCGGACGGCGTTCATATAATAATCAAATATAGTCCTTACTTTAGGATTACCAAGTATTACTTCCTTACCTAAAAATCTAGCAAGTTCAATTTCTTTCTGAACATCCTTAGCATTAAATTCTAATATTCTTTTTACATTCTCATTTGATAAATCTGATTTGTCTATAGTTTCTGTGTGATAATTTAGTCCTAGCAAATCAAAGCACAAATCTTCCATGTTGTAACTTCTTAGATTTGTCTTATAGAATTTACTTGCTACTAGGGTATCAAATACTTTTCTTGGAAGTTTACATCCCTCCTTCATTAGAAAAGACAAATCAAAATTAGCACTATGGGCCACAAAGCATGATGTTTGATGGCATATATCCTGCATCATATCTGCAACACGAGGTGACCAACTAAAACTTCTTACACCTTCTTTCGTTCCAATAGCAACTGATAGTATTTTATCCTTTGTGTGATCTAATCCTGTGGTTTCTATATCAACACATACAGGCTGATTGAATTTCATTTCTTTATAATCAGTAATTACCACCTCTCTCTTTGCCTTAAAAAAGTTTAAAAAATCATTTATATAAACCGGATTTTTATATAAGGCATCCGGGGATTGCAATCTATAAATAGGCGTATCAGACAAATTACCTATATGCTTGTTTAAGTTTTTCTTCTTTGTTTTATTCCATATACTACAATTAGCTATTTTACTTAGATAACCTATAATTTTATTATCCAAAATATAAATTTTAGTAATATTGTTTTTTAGTCTCAAAATACTTATATCTGCTTTAAACTTATCAACACTCATCTTATTTTTTAATTCAACATCACAACTGTATAAAATATAATCCAAACAAATTTTATCTAAGATAGATTTTAAATATGTTATCTTTTCTTTAATTACATCATCCACTAAAATTAGATTATTTTTCATCGTGCTTTAATTATACCCTTTATTATTGCATTTGTCAAGTTAATAATTAAAATAAAAAACTTGACTTAGTGTAAGTTATATTGTATAATAAACTTAAAGAAAGAATATATAATATATAAACTAAAAGAAAGAATTGCTTATTTATATAAAGAAAAGAAATAAACAAAGAAAAGAAAAACGCAATGCCCACCAATTGGGCATTTCCCAATGCGGGGAGGTGAAAAAGTAGTCAACTTATGGTCAACTTTTGGTAAACTTTTTGTAAACTTCCATGAAACAAATAGGAAACTAACTGTCAACAAATAAAATCTTAAATAACCCTTGACAAATGCCATTTACGCTGGTATAATTAAAATAAAGGAGATTATAAAATGAATGTGTACGAAGAAAGGCCGGAATTGAATAATGATGAGTTTGAAGAAATACTTAATGACCTTTATGGCAATGTTTCTGTTTGTGGTTGGGAATACCCATCTGGTCAAGTTTTGCGTGAAGTTGACCCCATAGCATTTGAATGCGATAAAAATGATTATGAAGATGGTCTTGATTCTTTTTGGGTTTGCGGCGAATGTGGTACTCAGCATAATTATGAAGATGAGGCAGAAGATTGTTGCGCGGAATCAGATGAGGACGAATAAACCTAGGTGTAGCTCAGTTAGGCAGAGTTCCCGGCTTGGAACCGGGGGGCCGTAGGTTCGAATCCTACCACCTAGACCAATTATCCCCATGGTCTAATCAGGCTAAGACATCAGCCCTTCAAGCTGAAAATACCAGTTCAAATCTGGTTGGGGATACCATTTTTAAGGAGGTTTACATGTACCACTGGACAGCTTACAGGGAAAGAGAATGTAATTATAATGATACATTAAGTTGTTTAATTGCCAGACGAACAGTTAGATTTTGGATATTGCGGACATTGAATATTTATTTAATGCGTGAAATAAAAGTCTATAGCTAGAATTGTGCTTTAAGGAGTAAATTTGGAACCTTTAAACATAAGAATTGATAGGCTTGTAAAAAAGAAGATTGCCTTTGTTGTCCTTTCTCCGTTCTCCAAAATTCCTCCAAAGGGGATTGAGTTTAATATTAACTCTTTCCCCTCAGTGGAGGAAATAGAGAATTATAGAACATTTCCAGATAACAGCAATATAGGAATTTTTTGTGGAGAAGTGAATGATTTTTGGGTATTGGATATTGACAGTGATGAGGGAATAGAAACCATAAAGAAAATGAATTTACCACCCACACTTACAATAAAGACACCAAAAAAAGTTGGTGGTTATCATCTTTATTTTAAATGGGATAATAGAATAGAAAGAAAAATAAAGTTATTGCCTGGAATAGATATAATAACAAATGGATACACGCTTGCCCCGGGTAGTCAAGTAAATAAAAAAGAATATGTCATAGTTAAGAATTTACCCAAAGCAGAATTCCCCGAACATGCTTTTCAAATGTTATTTACACAAGAAAGTGAGACAAAAAGTGGAGTAAAAAGCGAAGTTTCCCCCCACTGGTGGTTGGAGTTTTTGGGTGGAGTTCCAAATGGAAATAGAAATGATACAGCAACAAGATTGGCTGGATATTTGTTTGCTAAATCCATTCCAAAAGAAATGATTTTATCAATGTTGGGACAGTGGGACTTACAGAATAAGCCGCCATTAGGAGAAAAAGAATTACAAAATATAATAGAAAGTGTTTCCAGGTATCATAAAAATGCTGATTTAGTTTCTTTAGATAACGCAATAAAAGAACCAATTACTGAAATAGTTGAATATATGGAGCCAAAAACCATTGTAAAAGGTGGCATACATTTAATTGTTGGCAGTAGAGGCACTGGAAAAACATTTTTTGCTACTCAGTTATCATCATCTTTGGCTGGACGGGAAAAATTTCTTGATTTAGCAGTTAGTAATTGTAAGGTTTTGTTTATTCAAAAAGAAATACCATTTGAAGTATTTAAAAGTGAAAGGATTAAAGTATTTAATGAAATAAAAAATAAGTGTAATTTAGTTTTTTATAAAAATCCGTATAAGCTAAAAATAAATGAAAATTTTATTGACATTGTTGAAAAAAGTAATTGTGATATTTTTGTTCTTGATCCATTAAAGTTGTTTTGGGGATATTCTTTAGAAGAACAAAAGAAAAGTATTGATATTTTATTTGATTTATGCAATAATAGAGGAAAAACAGGAATAATTGTTCACCATTATAGAAAAGCCGGAACCGGAGAAACGGAAAAGTCAAATAATAGTTTAGACGGTGTTGCCGGTTTGGGTGATTGGACAGATTTAGCAACAACTGTTATTGGTTTGACAGAATTGTATGATACCCAAGATTTTTCGTTGTACATGGAATTTAAAAAGGTAAGATTTTGTGATAAATATGATGCAAGATTATTACCAAAATATTTAAAACTGAATAAAGAAACATTAATGTTTGAGGTAACAGAAGTTACAGTTAAAAATAAAATACTTTCCATAATTGCCACTCAGCATCCCAAAGGAATCAAGCAATCAGATATTGTTGACCTTAGTGGAGCTTCACCAAGTATGGTAAGTAAAACTGTAAGTTATTTGGAAAAAGAAGGAAAAGTAGAGAGAAGGGGAAAAATAATAACATTGAAGGGGGGAACATCATGACAATAGAAGAAACAATTGGTTATAAATCGGGGTATCAAGATGGATTAATCACAGGAAGAGAGGAAGGCCATGGTAATGGCTTTGCAGAAGGCTATGATGCCGGGTATGATATTGGATATGATAATGGATATGATAATGGATACGATAATGGCTACGAAGCAGGTAGGGAGGAATAATATGTTTAGATGGCAAATTTATAGAATAATGGAAATGTTACAAAGACAGTTTAATTGCGGGAATAGAGTTAAACTAGCTAAAAGATTGGGGAGGTGCAACTCAAATATAACAATAGAGGAATTAGTATATATGAGAAATTTTATGTATATACTTAAGCTATGGGGGGCGGATTAATGTCCACAAAATATAGAACATACGAAAAAAGATTAAGTTCTATGCGAGAGTGGGCAAGAAAAAACCCCGCTGCCAACAACGCAGCCACAAAAAAATGGGCAGAAAACAACCCCATTAAAGTCGGGATTATAAAACGAACTTCTTATAGAGAAGTAAGAAAAAAAATACTGGCATTATGGGGGCCGCTTTGCTTAGTTTGTGGACGTGAGTTGACTGTTACAGGAAGTTTAAGGTCAATTTGCCATCACATTTCGTATGACCCGGAAAAAGTTGTGGTAGTTTGTAACCAATGCCATACTTTGATTCATAACCGAAAATCATACAAGCATCCTTTCTATATGTATTCCTTCGCAGATGAGGCCCCTTTTCTTATGGCACTAGCAGTATTAGAAATGCTTGATAGATACGTTGTTGTTAAACATAATGGAATTAAACACGAAAATGGACGTTTTGTAAACACAACAGAAGTTTATTTGGAGGTGGTCGAAGATGAAAAAGAAAAGCAAGGTTAAGCCAGAACATTTAGGTATTGACCATAAATATCAAAAAACAAAAAAGCAAATAGAAAATGAAGTAATAGAAAGTCAAATAAAAAGAAAAAAAGAAAGAGAAAACCCTTGACAAATCTCAATGAAAATGTTAAACTACTAGAAATAGAAATACTTGAATCACAAGAGGAAAAGAAACTTAGGGCCTACCTCAGAAAGTTTTTACGAAGGACAAAATCAAGACAATATGCCAATCAGCTATTGAATAAAGTTTTTGGTAAATGCAGATTATGTGGTAAACAAGTAGAAAATTTAAGGGGAAGGAAATTTAGAGGAAGTTCTGAATACTGCAAATATCATGCTGATAGACAGCGAAAAAGGAAAGTAAAATTTTATTGGGAAACTATAAAAAGGAGAAATAACAATGTACTATCCAAAAATTAAATTAAAAAACGAATCTTGTGGTGGAATAACATTAATAGATTCTTGTAGATATTAGTGGATTGTTCTGGGGAAGTTTCTCTTAATGGAAGAGGGCGTTTAGAAAGTAGAGATAGTGGAGAATTTAAAGGTAAAGGATTTTATTTATACAGTAGTTTTGATTGGATATTGGGTAAGGATACCGAAGGAATACTAGTTTTAGTTCCATTAAAAAAGGAGGAAAAATAAGCAGATGATAAATATAACTGGATTATTTAAAGTAATGTCAAAAGAAATAAAGACTTATGGGAATGAAGGAAAGAAATTTAATGAATTTGTGCTACAGGAGTACGGAAAAGAAGGCACTATAAAGGCGGTTATTTTTGGGTCATACCTGGATATGGACAAAGGAAATACAGTATTTCTTTCTGGCGATTTGCAGATTAGAAATTGGGAATTTAAAGGAAAGATACAAACTGGATATTCAGTAGTAGTAACAAAGGTAGATATATTAGGCAAACCAGCAGAAAAAAAAGTAGAAAAACCAACAGAAAAACCAAAGTCTATCCCGAAGCCGGAGGTATTAGAAGATGACATTCCCTTCTAAAGTACCAAATCCGGGCAGCCAAGAGGCAATAAATGCCGGCTGCATTTGCGCCATATATGATAATTATCATGGGGAAGGCTTTTATTACGGAGGGACAGAAAAATGTTTTTGGATAACTCAGGGTTGTCCGGTACATGACCCAGATGCCTTAGTTTTACCGGGTGATGAGCATCCATACCCATAGGAGGAAAATATGCAATTTTGTCCACACTGCTTTAATAAATTAATTCCGTGGGAAGAAGAAAGTTTTTCAGTAGAACCTACTGGATTTGATGAAACTTATTCTGTTTGTTGTAATAATGATTGTTCTTATTATAAGGATGGGTTTAAAACAGTGGGTAGCTACTTTTCCGTAGCACAGGGAGTATTAAGTCATAGATATATGATAGACAAAGAAGGCAATGAATTGTCAGTTCTATCTTCTATTTATGATACCAGACATACTGAAAATGAATTAACAGAGAAGTATTTGAATAAAGAAATAGACTTTGGTGTAAGTGATTATTCCTTGGATGATAGTAGATATGATGGGTGTATTTGTGCAGTTAATCATTATGAAGTAACAAATCCTTCTTATTACACCAAAGGAAAAATTGAGTGCATAGATTATATTCTTGATAAGGGACTTGACTTTTTGGAAGGAAATGTAGTAAAATACATAACAAGATGGAAAGAAAAGGGTGGGGTGGACGATTTAGAAAAAGCTAAATGGTACATAGAAAGATTGATAAGGAGAGAAGTTGGATGAACGCAATAATAAGATGTAAATGTAATTTTCCTGGGTGTGAAAGATTTATGATTGTAAATGATAATGTTTTAGAGTTATATATTCAAGGTAGGCCATATTCATTGAATTTAGATAAAGAAGAAATACAAAGATTAGTAGATGCACTATTCAAAGTAATGGAAGAAATGGAGGAAAGTGAATGAAAAAATACACGGCCTTACCAAAGACAGCAGAGGAAATAACAGGAATTATTGGTTGTACAGAATTTGGTGGAAAAGTTAGGGGTTTAGATTTTTACTATTCTTCTGATATGAATGAATTGGCGAAAGAAGAAAAAAGAATAGATTTAGAAATTTACAATGATAGGGAATATATTTCGGAATACGATTATACTGACAAATGTGCTGGACGTGCTTGGAAAAAAGGATGGCTTAAAGATATTAAAGAAATAAGTTTAACGGAAAAAACATGGAGAGTTGGTGATTCCGTAAGAGTAAAACAATTTAACAGTATATATAATCTTGTTATTATTTCTATAGGTAGCGAGGAATGTATTTTATTACAGAAAGGGGGGTATAATCGTTGGAATAACCCCATAAAAGTTTCCGATATTAGCGAGATAACTAGGGAAGAATTAAATTTAATGTTGGGTTCTTCTACTACATTATTAGAGGAATAATTTGGGGGAATAAAATGACAAAAATAACTTTAGAAATTTGTTATGGAACCTACTCAATAAGTGTTCCTAAGGATGATTTAGATATATATGAAATTGGGGATGAGTTATTAATCCCATTATCGTGGGCAGCGGGGGTCCATCCCGATGTAGTAGATAAACTTTTTGGGGGGGACAATGCTTAATATTATTGACTTATTTGATAATCAGTTATTGCAGGATAATGAAAAACGAAGGAATGATTATAGTTATAGTTCCCATCATCCTTCTTCATATACTAAATGTATGAGACAAGTTTGGTATAAGTGGAAGAAGATTCCTGTATCTAATCCAGAAACAGCAGCCAGCCTTATACGAATGGGCCTGGGCAACGCTGCCCATTATTGGATTCAACAGGTTTTCTTTAAGCTATTCCCGGCCATGAGAGAAGTTAAGTTTTATAAAGAAGTACCAAAATTAAAATATCCAATAAGGGGGTATGCCGACAATATCTTCTGCTTACCAAAAGAGAATCTAGTATTTGGGGCAGAGTATAAAACAAGCTATGGGGCCGGTATAAAGCATATCCAGGAAACAGGTATGCCAAGAGAAGATGCCATGAATCAATCTTTTCTTTATTTATCCTTGCCTTTATTAAGTGATATATTGCCGGATTATTTATCAAAATACTATCTTATGTATCTTGGCAGAGACGATGCTTATAGAACTGGATTTTGGTTAACGAGAGTTGGAAAAGAATATTTTGTTGATGGCAAGCTGATTGATTGGGATATATCAAAAGTTGTACCAAGATTTCAGAAACTTGAAAAACATCTTGAGGAAGACACTATTCCTGATAAAGAATTTAAGTTAGAATTTAAAGTAAGAAAAGGAGAAACAAGCATTAATAAGGCACAGACTGATTGGCAATGCTTGTATTGTAGTCACATGAATCTATGTCATAATATAGAAGGAGATAAATAATATGAACATTTCTCAGAATATTCACCCACTCAGCAGTTGGGAAAATGTTAATGTTTCATTAAGTGGGTATGGTGAGGGAAGTTGTGTTGGATTAGAATTGCAGGATATTAGTGGAGACTGTTTAAGTTTATATTTACATTATGGTGGTGGTAAAAATGCCAATAAATTTGTAGTTATGCTTAAAGAAGCTATCTCAAAATTACCTGTTAAATGTGAAACTTGCGGGCATGAGATAACAAAGGGGGAATAAATGTTTAATAATTTTTGGAGTTATAGGCCTCAGATAGTGGAAGAAAGATTAGGAAAAGAACACGATTTGTTTTTTTTATTTATAGTTATTACAAATCAATCGGTTGCTCAATAGAATTAGCACACAATTATACAGATAAATATATAAGCATAATGGAGGAAATGTATGAAATTAACTCAAGAAAAGATGGACATGGTTAATGCTCTTGTAACAAAGACATTGGCTAAGGAATTAAAAATAAAGGAAGGGGAAGTACCTAACTATGTCACAATAGGCTGGAAGGTTTGCGAGGATGGCCTTAGCAGGTATTTTGTATCCGGCAGTGTGGATGATACCGCTTTAAAGGAACTCGGCCCAATATTGCTCGACATGTGCGATCAGTTGGCTAATATGGGCCATTTACCGAAGATTAAGTTGCATAGGGATGGACTTAATTCTGATAAATTAATAGAGGGTCAGCAGGAATATAATAAGAAAAAATGCAATGATTGCAAGGGGGATTGTGATTGCGGTGAAAACCCAGAACAAAACCCAGAACCCCATCCTTGGTCTAAGTTAAAAAAGACAGATTGGAATTAAAGGATAAACAAAATGCCAAAAATATATCATAGGAATTGTGATTTTTGTGGACTGGATTATACCGGAAGAGGCAATTATTTTTGCTCGGTTGCTTGTGATAACGCATCAAGACAATCACCTATTTTAGGTATGCCATTTGTTGAAGATGAAAAATATAGCAAAAAAGAAATTACAAAAACACAATGGCGTGAATTTTTTGATAACATTAATGTCATGAAGGAAGCACAACTAGCTGAGAAAACATCTGTTAGTTATGCAAAGATTAATTTAGATGTGGAACAACCCATTATACTAACTTTTAGTGGGTGTTGGCATGTTGGAAGCAGAGGCACAGATTACAAACTTCTGCGTGAGTACATTGAATTGATACTCGATACAGATAATGTATATCTGTGCCTGCTTGGGGATGAAATAGAGAATTTCTTTAAGTTCTATACCCAAGAAGCCAACGAGCAGCAAATAGTCCCACCAGGAATACAGAGGAAATTATTTACTAAAATAATCAATGAGCTAAGAGAAAAGAATAAATTACTGTTTTCAGTGTGGAGTAATCATGTAGGACAGAGAGAGGAAAAGTTACTAGGCTACAGTCCAACAGAAGAATTGTTTAGGGGCGTAACTTTTTTTGATGGTAAAGGAACTTTAGACTTGACAGTTGGTGAAGAATTGTATAAACTGTTTGTAGTACATAAGACTAGAACCACATCAGTTGATAATCCTTGCTTGGGGATGAAAACTGAACTAAAAAGATACTCAATGTATGATAGATATGATATAGTAGCATCTGCTCATTTGCATTATCCTTATTTATCAGTTGAGTATATGCCGGAAAAAACTATATTTCTAAAGGCCGGTACATTTAAGACAGACGATTTATATGCCAGAAGAAATTGGAGAGAGGGGATAGTAGGAGCTCCGGCAATTATATTATATCCAAATGAACATAAGACAATAGCATTTGAAAATTTAAAATCAGCTATTGAATATAATATTTAGGGGGATTGCAATGTTAATACTAGAAAAAGAAAAATCAAAAGAATTTGTTTTAGAATTAGTTGATGATGGATTAGATACAATAAAATTAGTAATAAAAGGTGTTTTCTTTGGCAATCTTTTAAGTATAGATAGAAAAACCGGAAATGTGCGCCTTTATTTGTGCGTTAATAAAAATTTGGGTTTAGATTTAGATTGTAGTGGGCGTTTAAAAATAATTTCTGAGTAGGAGATAACCATGTATCATTGGACAATTTACAGAGAGGCTGAAAGTATGTATCATTGGAGATGTTGGGAAACAGTGCCACTAAGAAAAAGAATGAGTAAAAAGGCATATATTTGGTGGTTAATTAATAAATCCTATAATGAAGGAATGGACGATGTAGTTATATTGTCCCATAAAAGCTATGCTTAAAAGTGCCACATCCGGATTTCTCCATGTATTTTTAATTATGACACAGTTTCTTTATGCTGTGGAAGGAAACTTAATTGTAGTTGGGCTTACCTCAGCAGCCATTGGAACTGCCTGGATAGCCAGATTAAAATACGCTACTGGCGATTCAAAAAAAGAAAAGATTATTAATGTTATTGGTGGCACTTGTGGGGCATTGTTGGCTACAATAATAAAGAATTATTAGAGGGGAATTAATGGCCTATTTACAGTTTTATGATAATTTAATTTTTATGTACTTTCTTTATGGTTCGCAAGTCAGAGTAATTAAATTTAGGTGGAAGATATGAGCGTAGAAGATATATTAAATGAATTATACAAAGAAGGGGATAAGTTACTTAACCCACCAGAACCAGAGGATTTTACTGAGGAAGATTGGGAGCTATTTGCTAGGAATTATTTGACAGAAGAATTTTGGGAAGGGCAACAAAGACTAATTGAAGATTACAAAAAGAAAGGGTACTTAACTTAATGGCTAACGTAAAGAAAGAAAAATTTGAAGAAGATTTATATAGTTTTCTTTGGAAGTATAGAGCATCAGAGTATGATGTATTAAAAGCAATGTTTTTTTATGGTAACTTTTATAAAAATAAAGTTGAAGAAGAAGTAAAAAAGAGAGAAAGCTTAAACAAGAAATTAAACAATAACTTGAAAAACAAGGTAAAAGACAAGAAAATACAAAAAACTACTGCTGATATAACTTGCCCGGATTGTGGTGGAAAGAATTTTTATGCTGAGGGTAGTTGTAATATTTGTGTTGATTGCGGACATAGTGCTTGCGGTTGATTGGAGAGAAGTAAATGAAAAAAGTATATTTGGCTTGTCCTTATACACACAAAAGTTTAAAAGTTAGAAGAGATAGATTTAAGGCTGTTACTAAAGTAGCCGGAGAACTAATGCAATTAGGATACAATGTATATAGTCCAATTACCCATTCCCATGTAATAGCATCAGTTACTAAACTTCCCACCAGTTGGGAATATTGGGAAAAGATAGATAAGGAATTTATGGATTGGTGCGATATAATGTTTATACTTACCTTAGATGGGTGGAAAGAATCGGTAGGCATAAATGGAGAAATAAACTACATGAAAAAATTAAATAAACTAATATTTTTAATAAATCAATCATGTATAATAGAAGATATTGTGGGGTGATATTATGAGAGGATTGCTTTGTAAGAAGATTAGAAAGTTTACTGAAAATGTAGTATTTAATCAGTATAGATTTCATAACTATTTTGAGGCACATGGATTTGCACCAGAAATGTTAGTACACCAAGTATATAAATCATTCAAGGGCAGTTGGAACAAACTTAGCAAGAATGAAAAGTATTTGATACTATGCGATAGAACAAGTAAGAGAGAATCAATCTCGGATTGGGGGGAATAATGCTTAAGCCAGATTTTGTAGAATTTATAGGTTTTCCAAAGATATCAAGATTGAATAGGGAGATTATCATAACAGAAAAAATCGATGGAACCAATGCACAGATTTACATCACAGGAGAAGGTGATTTTTTTGTGGCCTCAAGAACTAGGTGGATAACACCAGACAATGATAATCACGGATTTGCTAAATGGGCTTATGAACATAAAGAGGAATTGCTTAAGTTAGGCCCAGGCAGACATTACGGTGAGTATTGGGGGCAGGGCATACAACGTAATTATGGGTTAAAGGAAAAGCGATTTAGTTTATTCAACGTAAGTAGATGGGGTGGGTTTGAGTTAAATGATAGGCCTAAATGTTGTGATGTAGTTCCTACTTTATGGATGGGTGATTTTGACACTAACAGAATCAAAACAGTATTAAATGAGTTAAAATTAAATGGGAGTGTGGCCTCACCAGGATATATGTTCCCGGAGGGGATAGTAATTTATCATACTGCATCAAGAACTTGTTTTAAGGTTACAGTGGAACATGACGATAAACCAAAGGGGGTAACATGAAAATCGTAATTAATGGATGTTTTGGTGGATTTTCTGTAAGCAAAATTGTTTTTGACAAACTGGGGTTTAAGTGGGATGATTATGGTTTTTTGGAAAATTCACATTTTGGAATTAGTTATGAACAAAATTATGCTGCTTACCGAAGTCATCCCAATTTAATAAAAGTTATAGAAGAAATTGGTGTGGAACAAGCAAGCGGTGGTTGCGCTGAATTACAAATTTTTGATGTTCCTGATGATATTGAATGGTATATTTCTGATTATGATGGATGGGAAACTATACATGAGAAACATAGAAAATGGGGGGGATAATGATATGGGTTGGTATCACGAAGTAAAGGAATTATATAAATCTATACCCGAATATGAATTAGATGAACTATTGCAGGAATTAAGTTTAAGTCATTTACTTCCATATTTTAAAGGAACAGATTTTTCCAGGAAACCCGTGGACAAAGAATGGCTTATACTATTAAAGGTAGCTGTGGCCATGGGTAGAATAAGATTAAAAATAGAACCCGTCAATTGCCAAATAAAATTTTATTGGAGGGACACCAATGCTTCATTTGACTAAATTTCTTAGAAATGAATATGGTGGCACTGTTTATGGACTAACATTTATTGTTCCCCCAACTTTTGATGGATTAGATGAAGCAGTCAAACAAATAGATGTTTGTCCATTTGGATATAGAACTTTAAACACAAACCAAGATGGTGATGTCATTACTATTAAAATTCATAGTGATTGAGGAGAAATCTTTATGCCAATTTATGATTATCAATGTACGAATCCAGAATGTAGCTATGTTTTTGAAAAATTGGAAATGAACAAAGATAAACGCTGCACTAAATGTCCCAAATGTGAATTTTTATCTAAGAAAATTATGTCTATTTCTAATTTTAAGTTTGGAGATAAGCATGAATATTATAAATATTAGGGGAATTGGAGGCAATAAAAAAGGGCCTACCCGGATGGTAGGCCCATCTCCGTCAGCTCTTACAAGTTGGCTGATGAGGTTTTAATATAGTGTCTGAATAATTTTATCGTATATGGGGCCGTGCAATTTCATTAACATTCTATAACCAGATGGGTCAGCACCAGCTAATTTATAAGCTTTGGGTAATGCAACCATAGGCTGTGCCATATCTTGAGCAGCACCCAACCCGTATTTTCTGGCTGTGGCTTTAAGGAATGGAGTTAAATCATCCCATTGATTGGTTATTATGGCTCTTAATACCTTCTTAAAGAAATGGTCTTTTATAGGTTGTGGAACTGATGGTGGTTTCACAAGTTCTCCTCCCATAGTTGTAAAGCCCAATCCCATAGCTTGTTCTGGACTAGCTAAAGATTCCAATACAGTACGAAGAAGCCCCGGCTGTGCTTGCCCTGCTGTTTCTTGTTTATATTGTTCTACTCCCGGATACAATAAACCAGCCATGTTATTTTACTCCTGGTGGTAACTTAATTGGTTTTGATTTACCTAATATTTTTTTACTCCGCTCTTCCCTAAATTTTCTCATTCTCTTTAGGTAAAAATCCCTATCCTTTGGGGCACAAAAATGAACTGTGGCTGAATCCTCCCCATTCCATCTCTTGTATAGTAAGTAAAGAAAAGCTAAGCCACAAAGAATATCAACAGTGTCATCTTTGGTATATTTCATTTCCTCCAATAAATCTTTCATGGCTATGGAAGTCATTTGAAATACACCCTTGGCGCCCGTTGGGGACAATTGATTCTTGCCCATGCTACTTTCCACATCTGCTATAGACAACACCCAAGCAGGATTCAATCCCACTGCATTTGCTATTAATATTATTTTATCGCTTAATGATTTATTTGTCAGGGTTTTATTTCCTTTTGCCGGTTTTTGTATTTATGCCCTTTAAAAACATTCTAGGATGCCCCTCAAGTTTAAATTCGGAAGGCCAGTGTCCAGTTTCATCTGGCTCAGCACCAGCTTCAAATGCTTTACGATAATCATAAAAATGTTTTGGGTCATCAGGATTTAGATTTAAGCCAAGTTTTTTAGCCCAATCATAGTACCAAATTCTGAATTTTATTTCATTTTCTGATTTATTATCCTCTTTAAGAAGACCCATTATCTTACCGCCTTAATGGCTTTTTTAACTACCTTCTCAGTCTTACCCCGTAACATTCTACTTCTTTTCTTAATCCTGGCATTTATTGTAGCTAAATCTTTTCCGGCTTTCCCACTAGGAGAATATAAATCTAATCTAATGCCCTCTTCTTTAGCTTCTTTGAGTAGCTCTCTAACTACATCTGATCTTCCACCCTGAATAGCAGCTTCCATTTGACTTAGTATTCTATACCGTCTGGACTCAAATGAAGGTTTGAGATATAATGCCTCAACAATACTTCTGTCGCCTAAGTATCTGGCTTCCTCAGCATCGGTGTATATCTTCTTATCAATCATATACTTAGCCATTCTAGTTACCGGAGGGGATATACCTTCTAATACTTTGCCAATATCAGACTCACCGGGGAAGAAGGCTTCTGCTAGTGGCCCCCAAGTAGGTCCCAATAGCCAAGATGTTTGCTGTGGTGGATTAAATGGTTCCATACTAGAACCTATGTCTATACCTCCGGGGACTCCGGCAGCTTTAGTTACTTCTTTTAATATGTTGGGGTCTGGTAAATCAATACCAACTCTGAGTGCCTCTTCTTGCATATACTTATAGTAAGGTATAAATCCAAGACCACTTAGTCCAACTAAACCCCCCATAGCTTTAGCAAATTCTTTTGGCCCCCGTCTTTTCATTTCCATTAAAAACTGAATGTAGAAAGAAGAAAATGATCTAAACTGCATGGCTATTTTACCAAATCCACTTGTGGTTGACCACTGCGGCATTGTGTGTTTGAAATATGGAAACTGGCATAAGTCAACTAAATCAAGAGCAGCTTGTACTCTTGGACTTTCATGTATAGTTTCTTTTAAGACTTTATTTTCTTTAAAATATTGTTTGGCTAAGTTATATTTTTCAAGTGCCCTTGGTGCTTCTGGAGAACCGGCAGCTTTTAATCCCCTATATTCACGAAATGCTTCCTTTACTTTGGCGGATAGGCCGCCTTTGGCTAAATTATATTCTTGCACCCTGCCTATTGCTTGGATTCCTTTGCCCTCCAACTTAGCTTTTTCCATGCCAACACAAAAAGTTAACCAACGATTCCATGATTCAGATGCTCTTTGAGGAATAGAAGCATACTTCTCCCATACACCTGTTATGCCCCTCTCTGTAATTGCTCTCATAACAGGGTCAAATACTCCATGCTGTTTACACAATTCCATATATTCTTTATTGCCAGTAACAGCTTTTAACATCCCCAATCTAAAAGCCTTAGTACCAGCAGCAGGAAGAGTAGTTAACAAAGGTTGCGTTAAATTGACAAGTGGAAAACGAACATAAGATACCCCCAACTTAGCAATATAATTGAAGCCAGTTAAAAAATCTGTGATTTGGGAGGCCGGCTTCTCTAACCCGCGTAACCCAGGGACTTTCTCAAGTGCTACTTTCCATTTTATATTTTTATTAATTTCTGCCTGACCAGTAACTATGTCCCAATAGTTTGCGCCTTTCCCTTCTTTCCCACCCCAAAGATAATCTATTAGTTGTTCATATTTTGCTTTTTCAATATCAGTTTTTGCGAGATTTGCTTTTTTAGTAAGAACATCAATAGTATCAATAGCAAGCGGTTTCCACCTATCCTTAAATCCCTTATGTAAAACCCCATCTATATAGTTTTCCATTACTTCTTTATATGCTTTGCTATAATCAGTTCTTTCTGTGGCGATTCTTTCTTTATTTATAGAACCAAAATAACCGCCTTTGCCTCTCATTATTGCTTGACGATTGCGAAGTTCCGAAAGATTATTTATCTCAGGAAGTTGTTTTCTGGCCGTTTCTATTTTCTTCCATTCATCTGTATGTTCGCCTATAGCATAATAGTGGGGAACATGACCTACCCAGTAACCTAAATCTGGTGCAGTCTTCTTGGCATAACCATGAAGAACATCGCCAACTCTCGATCTTATGCCATCCGCAGCCCACTTTACTTTTTCTGAGATTTGAGCAACTTCTTCTGGTTTTAATTCGTGCCCATGTTCGGCATAAAACCAAAATTCTTCAAATAACTCATCATTTATTACTTTACCTTTTTTATCGTATATGCCAGATTCAACAAGAAAATCATTCAATACTTTCTTTTTTTCCCTACCAAATACAGTTTCAAATCTCTTTAATTTAATGGTATTTTGATAGAGATTTTGTGTTTCTTTGGTTTGTTGCATTACTCTTTGTACCGGCAGTCCACCACGAATAAATTCTAATTTGCCTAAGCCCTCTATCTCAGGAACGAACTTAGCGATAGCTGCTTTTTGTAATGCTTTTACTTTTCCGGGTGCAGTTTTGGCTAACTTTGCCTCTCCAATACCAGTAAGAAATAAATATGAATCATCTATTAAATCATAGGCTATATCTTTTGTAGCTTCCCAAATACCTTCTTCTCTAACTTCCCCCTTAGCTTCTTGAACTTCGGGTCTAGTGATAAAGTCTCCCTTTAATGAACGTAGTGCCCCCTTACCATACCCTTTTAATATAGATGATATACCTTCGCCTTCTTGTATTTGTTCAAGAATGGCTCCTTTACCCATCTGACCAGGAACTCTAGTTAACTGCTCTAATCCCTGTAATCCAGACCAAAAATAAACCTTATCAAGTAATGATTCTTCTTTCTTTGGAACAATTACTTTGGTCTCTATTTCTTCTTGTGGCTTATATTTGCCCGATTTTATTAATTCAGCAAGTTCGCCCATTAGGTTTAATCCTCTAATATACCTTAGTTCCAGATATTTCTTCAATTAGAGATTGTAAAGCATTTAATTTCTTTTGTCTTTCTTTCCATCTTTTCTCTTCTTCTATTTGTAATGGAGTCTTAACGCCCATTATTGATTGTACAGTTTTTTCTGCTTGTTTTGCGGTATCCCCAGGCTTGCCCTTTTTAGCCTTCTGTGCCGCTTCCACGGCTTGATATACTACATCAATTGGGGAAATTCTTGTTCTATCATAAGGAGTTATTTTGGGAGTTACTTTATTAACTTTACCAGTACCTACATTCTTACCAACCGATGGTGTTACAGTTGGGCTATCTGGAAGACTTAATATTGCTTTTAAATCTTCTTCATCTAAGTGTAATTCTTGGGCATTTTTTGGCAACCCCCGCCCAGGCCAGTATTTTCCAAACAATCTATTTGTTTCTGCCACTCTATATTTCTCTAAATTTTCAAGTTGTATTGCTTTGGTATCATTATCAATAGAACTTGTTTCTATCCCGGTTTTTGCTTTTCTTATATCCTCACTGAATTTATCTACTTCTTTATTATATAAATCTAATTTATTTTTTTCATGTCCGGCTTCCTTAGATTTAGGAGAAGCTAACCCAGGTATAAATCTTAATGATGCTTTTTTATTGGCTGGATTAACAAACAATACCGTACCATTTTCATTGTTTACAGATATATGGGGCAAGGTTACTGCTTCTAAAGCTTTTCTTGCTGCTTCCGGCCCTTTAATGTGGTATGTTTCTAATATATCACCGGGAAGTTTTTCTATGGTAGTTCCAACCGTAGCACCCCCGGGTAGGGCAGCAGCTTCTTCTTCTGTAGCCGGAGTATATTTTCCCTCAAGTCGCAATCTTGCCAAACCCGCTTCTGTTAATCTAGCTTTATCCTTGGATAGCCTTTCTTTTTCATTTTCACCTGCTTGGAATTGTTCGCTTGCTATCATAGCCATACGTTGAACAACTTCGGAAGGTATTCCTAATTGAGTAGCTATAAGCATATCCTGTTTTGGGTCTTTGCCAACTACACCTTCTTCTGTTAAAGCAATATATTGACCAATGGCATTTTTCATTTGTTCTTGACCAATCTGTCCTCTAATTGCTTCCATAGTTGGGGCCATTTGCGGGTTTAATATTTGTGATAAAAAACCCAACCCCTTTCTTCTGGAAAAATCTGCTTCCTCTGCTCCATAATCGGGCATATATTGTGGGGCGTTCATTGTGGCAGTACCCCCACCAGGAAGACCCATAGCCTGACCCTTAGCAAGTTTTTCTTGTCTCAGTTTTTCTATCATTTCTCTTACATCAAAAGGCATAATTTCCCTCTTATTTGAATATTTTACTAAACCCACCAGCAGAACCAACCGCAGCCAATCCACTCAATATAGGAGCAAGACTACCCAATAACCCAGAACTTGCTTCTGTCTGAGTTGTAGTAGTCTGTTGCCCCGTTCTTTCTGATTCCATTTTAGTAGCAGCCTCAAATAATTTACCAATGTATGTATCAAATAGTTTCTGTTCTAAATCAGCTTGCCCACCTATCAATCCAGCCTGGGTTTTAATTGCACCCAACGGAGCAATAGGCATTGACATTTTACCCACTTTTAAATTATATGCAGGTTTGGATATTTGACCAGCCAGATCACCCAATCCACTTATATAACCTCTTTGAGAAGTTTTATATTGCTCACTCATGGCAGGTATTTTTTCAACTGCTAAACTCTCCATTAGCATGTCAAGAAGTATCTGTCCCTCTTTAGTTCTAGGCATACGAACAGGCTGAGAAACACTAGAACTACTTCCACCACTACCAAACAAGAAATCTAATAATCCCATAATTTACACTCCTTAAACATTACCTAACCAGGAAGATGCTAACTTACTCCACAATTCATAGGGTGCAAGAGGATTGGCTTCCTCTGCGTATTCAGAACTATACTTTAACAATTCACCCAACCCACCTATTGAGTTTAAGAAATTTTTAACTTTTTCCTCAGTTCTGTTTAATGCCTCAATATCATAAGATTTTGATAGCTCAGCAGTTACACCCTTTAAAATGTTTTCCTGGGTTGTACCACCAAGCAAACCTTTTTCAGCTAATGGGGCTAAGGATTCAGTTATTTGTCCCTCATAAGCTGGCCTAAATCCAGCAAGTAAACCCTGTCTAGTTTCTCCAAATAATTTTTCAGCTCCACCTGGTCTTAAGTATTCTTGTAACCCGGCTAATGCTTCCGCAAAAGGTAATTGCATCAGACCTTGATTTTGTGGTGATACTCCCTGATAGGCTCCTTTAAAAGCATAGGGGTATAATCCTTCTGGTATTTCTAAATCAGTTCCACCTTCTGTTGTACCAACGCCATAATCAGTAGGAGTTTCAGTGGGTACTATTGCTGTAGTTGTTGGCTGTTTTAATAATCCCAATCTAAACATATCAGAAAGCATTTTATATTCACTTGGAGACATTGTTCCGCCAATAGGGGAACCGGTTGGGTCATATACAGTTTTACCTAATAAGGAATATAAATCTGATTCTGATTTTCCCCCAACACCACCATAAAATGGATTTTCCATTATTTCTGTTTTATATCCAGTTAAAAACCCTCCGGTTGGACTTACGGCAGAAGTAGGAGCATACCCATATAGGGTTTGCGGATTGGCAAATTCAGCACCAGGAGCAGTAAAACCCGAATTATAAACAGGAGAATATGCTTCTGGTGTAAACTCGTAAGGATTAAAATATTTTGTATTCCATAAATCATCTAAATAGCCCATTTATATCTCCTATTTTTTCCTAAGTTTTCCCATATAGCACATAAAAACAGCTATATCCAATTAAAATATATCCTGAGTAACCGCTTCTTGAATATAATAATTTGAACGTATTCTAAAGTTTTGTAAAAATATAGTTATACTTGGGTATGCATAGGCATAAATTTGAACAAGATCATTTGCTGCCACTGTTATATCTTCGGTAAATACTTGGTAACTTGTGGATTGAACGGTTCTTTGTGTTCCAACAGCAGCACCATTTACATATATTCTAGCATAACTTGCATATGTTGAAGATGTGCTTTTTGCTTCAAAATATACACTTATAACACCACTTCGTGACACAACAATTTCCTTCCCTTTTGTGTAACTTGTTGCCGTAGTAGAAGTTTCTGTATTAGAAGCTATAAGTTGTTTAGTGCCTGTGGCATACTGCAATTTATTGGAGTTTAAAAATCCCGTGCCGGTTAATTTAGAACCGGCCACACCACTCACCTTGTCATCTGTTATAAAACCACCTGCCATTTTTGCTCTACCCTCAGCATCGGCAGAAAGAAAACCACCTGCCATTTTTGCCCTTCCAGCAGCATCATTTGTAAGTAATCCATCCTGCAAAGATACTGTGGCAACTGTATTTGCATTTAAACTACCAGTAAGTTTACTTGCGGCCATATCAGTTATTTTGGCATCAACTATAAAACCATCTGCCATCTTCAATCTTCCGGCAGCATCAGCAGTTAAAATGCCATCAGCCAAATCAGCAAGTACAATTACACTATCTTTTATTGTACCGTCTTCGTTTAAGGTAATATCTAGTCTTGCATCTAGTGATACCTTGCTTCCTCTGGCCGCATAAACCTCAGCAGCAGCAGCTTTGAATGAGGTTATATCGCCAGCATTTGCTACAAAATCTCCATCTTTAAGTAATCCACTGTCTATGGTAATACCAGAAGTGGCAGTCTTTTCTTTAATAACATCAATTTGAATTGGCACAAAAAAAGGAACATCATTGCTTCCGGTTTTTTCAGTTATACCATCAGCATAAACTATATTATCTTTACATTTAACACCATCAATGGTAACACCAGCACCGGCAGTTTTCTCTGATATAATATCGGCGGTATGAGCACCAAGAGTGCTGTGCTCTAATCCCATTCTAGCCGCCGCATCAGTAGCAGTTCCCTTTAATGCCGTTGGCTCAAGTAAGGTATATAAGGCATCAAAGTTACCTTTGGATTTAGTAACAAGATTTTCTTTTACGGTAGTTGGGTTATCTATTGTGTATGGAGGACTTTCAGCCATTGTAATTTACTCCTATTCCTTTATTAATCTGGAAATGAAACTTATTCCATTTATAACTACATCTGTATTTTTGTATGAAATGAGATTTACTGAAACCATTGCTCGTCTAAAAAAAATACCATCAAATAAAGCGCGCTCTAAAAATTCATCACCAGTAAAAAATGTGGCTTCCGAAGTAAGCATTGTCGCATCTTCTGTAATAAGTAGATTTGTAAAAACAGAATCATAAGTTATTGTATAGCACTTAGATGCAGATTTATCAACATAAATTGAAATTTCACAAGTTACTTCATCACTATTATTTACAGTAAATATCCAATTATTGGCTTCTTTTAATATTAAGTTTGAACCAAAATCATTAAAAGAAGTATAAAAAAATGTAACTGGAAGCAATCCATCATCAAGACAAGTTGTTACATCATATTTATAAACATATCCATTGGAACCACATATAAGCATTTCTCCATTTGGAGCATAATTAAATCCAGAAAAGTCAAATAAAAATTTATATTTAGTCCATTTACCATCTAAATCAGAAACTAAAATGTAAGACAAACCTTCCATTTTCACCCAAAATTGATTTTCTCCTGGGTAATACTCAGAATAACTATTCTCATTGCATCTTTCAAAATGAATTTTTTCGTTTTTTCCTTTTGAAAAAGATATTTTTTCAACAAAATCAGAAATACTTGCTATTTTAGAAGTAAAGTTAAACGTACCACCACCAGTAACTAAAAACATTTGATTATCGGCTGAATCAAAACATCTAGTTGAGCGTGCATCTATATTAGAAATGCTTGAATCTGTATCAGATATTTTTCCGGCAGCACTAAAAGTAGAAAAATATAATGACTTTTCTTTTACAGTGTATAATTTATCAAAATATAAACAAAAATCTTTTATTGAGTAACCATCACCTAATCCTATAGTTTCATAACCACCATCAGGTACTCCACTAATACCATCTGAGTTCCAAGCATACTCATCATTCAATCCAGAATACCAAACATAAGAACCATTATCTGGATCAGCAGTAAGAAGTAATCTATTTTTTCTTACTACACTTCTTTTACTTTTAGGCCCGCCATTCTCGTGTAAATATGTGGCAACTACATCGTGACCAGAAGGTGGAGCAATGGTAAAAACTATCGCTCCTGTTGTATCATTTATTGTATAATCTGTTCCTTCTACTTGGGCAACTCCATTAACAGTAATTGTTTGTGAATCTGCAACTATAGGAAAATGATCTAAATTATAATCTGTTTCAATTCCATCACCAGTACCAACCAATTCATTTTGATACCTATTATGGAGTTTATTAAAATTCCAACTTGTATCACAAACCTTAGTAACCCCACCATCACTGATTATCAATTTATTATTAAATACAACAAAATCTGTTGGCTTTCCATCTAAATTACCTATCTCAACCCATGTAGTTGCTGGATTCCAATAGTATAGTTTAGCATTTGACGCAGCAATGTACTTAGAGTTGAAATAATATGCAGCATAACAAACCTGGGCGGTGGGTAGGGGGTCTGTTGCAACTTTACTTGTTCCATATCTTGGTATCAAGCAAACAGGTAAATTCTCTTTTTCCCCACCAATAAACTTAAGATTTTGTATTTTAGCTAGGGCGGTAATAGGAAGAGACGCAGCAGGAAGATCATCTATCCAACCGTGCTTAAAATCACTAAACCCAAGTTCTTTTATATTTTCTTCTTGTTTAGGCATTTATAGTTCCCAGTTAGATGTTTCTATTAAAGAACCACCCTCTACAAATGTAGGTTTTCTCATTGAAACAATATTGTATATTCTTGCTTTAACAATCCCCTGTAAAGCAGAATCAACATTGGAGGCTTTTTCAAGACTAAGCATAGACCAAAATCTAAGATACTCAACTATCACATCATCAATTACCCCGCTTAACGGTATTGACTCGGTTAATGCCATAAGTTCGTCTAGTTTAGGATAATAATAAAGTATAAACCTATATGGATAAACCGCATCTGGTATTGGTCTAATGTATAAATTAACGCCCTTTATTTTATATGCTGCCGGTTGACCGGTTTCATTTTTATATAACTCTAAAAATCTATCATCACAAGGACTAATTTCACCAACTCGTTTCCATTCACTGGATTCTTGTCTTTCCAATACAATAAATTGCTGTGATTTAAAATCACTGGGCAACAATAACGTATCATCAGCAGCAGTTATGGGCATTATTACTGCCACACCAAACAACTCAGAGGCATCCCAAAGTATAAGTTCTTCATTAACTGCACGAATACCTTTATTTATAGCAAGTAGGGCATTAGCATCACTTATCTTGGTACTGCCTGAATCTTTTATTTCGGCCCGTATTAGGGCAAGAACTTGTGTGCCTGTCAAAGTTTTACCCCCTATTTACTTCTAAATATATAATCTAATACTTGAACACGAAAAGCAGTAAATTCATTTTTAAGTTCTTTTAAATCTACCTGCAAATGATGTAGATCATTATTCATAAGTTTGCGGGTTAGAAATAAATTACCAATAACCAAGGCTGAACATATACTTGTAAGTATTATGATAATTTCGTTCATTTCTTTCCTCTTTTCTTCAAAAATCCGGTAGGTTTCCACCCATGTTCCACGCCTTGTAACAATCTTATAGCTTTTTTTGCCGCTTCGGGAGAACCACAAGTTTGCTTAACAGACCACTTACCACCTTTTTTATGTAAAACTTTATTTCCCTCTATTTTGTATGGCATGTTTGTCCTCTTTATGTCTTGTTTGTCTCCTTACGCAGGCGTACCCTTACTTACCTGAAACTTAGGTGTAACTTTCAACTGATCTCCGTTGTTTACCGGAGTAAAAGAAGCGGCCAATTTTTCAGCCCATACCAACACACCATCGGCATCCACTACATAATATCCATAAATTGTTGGATTGGTCGTTAGCGGCCCGGTAAATGTCCACGTCTGCTCCGCATACACCGCATCAGATGGGTCATTTCCAACCGTTACTGTCCAACTGCCATTAGTTAGAGTTTTTGCTGCGTAACCCCCACCTACTGCTTCTGTGTAGGTTCCTGCGGTATCAGTATCAGCAGGAGTTACATCAAGTACAAATAGTTTTAATGTTAAATTTCTTCCACCAACAGCCCAGGAATCATTAAAAAATCCCTCTAATATTATGTCTGCTCCCACATCTGCCAATACTAATGCCATAATCTATTCCCCCTATACCTCTTTATAATCTATTGTTCTACTATAAGAATCAGAACCACCTGTGGTTTTATGGTCAACTGTCTTACTGTATACATCGCTTCCACCAGTTGATTTATGATCTACAGTTCTACTATAAGAATCAGAACCACCTGTGGTTTTGTATGTAATAAACAACATTTTTTCTTCACCAAATAATGATTCACCACCAACTAATGCTCCACCCTGCATGGTGTAAGAATATATTGTTACATCACTATTCCAGTATCCAGCAATGCCACCAACTATGCCACCGCCAGTTATTTTATGATCTACTATTCGTATAAATGGTGCAGAACCGCCAGTTAATGCTCCACCAACAGACTCACAATCAACTACTCTATTATATGAAAAAGTACCACCTGTTATACCACCACCAGTTGGCTCATAATCTACTATCCTGTTAAATAAAACTAATCCACCACTTACGCACCCACCTATAAATTTATAATCCACAATTCTATTATAGGGGAAAGTACCTCCGCCTAATCCTCCTCCTACCATTGTGTAAGAATAAGATTGATAACTAGTTGACCAATAATCAGCCTCACCACCAACCAAACCACCACCAACAAACTTATAGTCAACTATTCTATTGTATGAGGAAACACCACCCGTTATACTGCCACCAACCATAGTATATGAATAGGATTGTAATCCGCCACCAATCAACCCTACCAACACACTTTGCCCGTCACTCCAATAGGCATTGAGTGGCATAGCTGATTCCGGCTGTATCAGTACGCTTTGACCATCAGACCATGTGCCATTCAGAACTACTGCCACTATTTCTTTTCCTTCTCATACTTGGCCTTAAGGTTCGTCAGGCATGTTATCAGCCTTGTCATATCTGCCTGTAGTTTCGTGATGCGTTCGGCTATCTTTACGGACATTTTCTTCTCAGCCATTACACGCCATCCCTTAACTGATTGTCGATGTAGTAAACATCCTGCGTTGCACCTTCTGTGGGCATTGCCAGATAAACCCTGTAACGTACCTTGCCTACCTGTCCAGGCGTGAATGTTACAGGAAACCATGTCCATGTAGAATTTGCTGCTAAGACAGCGGTGGATTTGTTTATTTGTTTTGCCGTGCCGCTGCCTGCGCTGAAAGATTCTGCCTCAAACCAAAGCTGTGCCACTGTTGGATAAGTAGCATCAATCCCCGTGACCTCAATATAAACGCCCCTTGTCTGTGCACTGGCTGCAACGGCCTCTTCACTCCATTCGTGAATCTGCCAGGGGAAATTCGTATGGTTATTGGCATTAGGTGTGACTTTGATAGAGTTGTCCGCTCCACCACTTCTTACTTCAGTGGTTTCCCGTTCTACCATGCCTTGATAATACTTGGATTTGTGGTCACCAACAACCTGATTATGGTCTTCGGAATAGACCGCAGAGCCAAGAAAGGAACACGTTACTTTTTCGAAATTAAAAATACACCTGCGAGCACGTATAATCCCACTAGAGCATTGAATATCGATTGTATTGGCAATTGTTTGTCCAAAAGAAGTATTCTCAATTTCTGCTATTCCCGTTAATATATATAGTCCCTTTGCAGAATTATCTATTGATGTATTTTTAATCTCTACAACCCCTGTTAGATAAAGCCCAGATTCTGTGTTCCCTGTTATAGTTGCTCCATCAATTTCTGCTCTTCCAGCTATAGCACTACTCAATATGCAGGATATACCTGTCGTATTTCCACTGGTTTTACAATTAATTATTTGAGTTCCTTGACAGTTGATTGCTCCTAGTGCCCCAAAGACATCTATCGAATTTCTTGCATCAAGATTTTTTCTAGTCCAAAAATCATCTCCATCTATTAATAATCGTACCGCTGTCCCACCAAAATCTATAATAGGGACAACATCACTGGCATCTCCCCACGGGTCAATAGTGGAAGAGCACCCCTGTAATGTAATCGGTAAAGAAATAGTACCATCTTCATCGAAGACAACATGCACACCCTTATAGGTGTAAGTCAAATTTGCCCGCATATAGATAATGTCACCAGGACTGCGCACCGAATCAGTGGTGGCCTGGCTAAGATGGGCATAGGCATCTGCTAATGAGCCAACACCGGCATTTTTCTTTGAAGCATTTGCAGTATCGGTTACAGTGGTTTGTTGAAACGCAGGACTGATCGTCATGGATGTGTCGGAGGCACGGGCGGTGACTTTGTACCATTGCAATCCATCTGATACACGAACGTAATTGCCATTGGCTAATTCAGTGGTAAATGCCGTGCCAGAGCCGGTGACAGTTGCAGAGGCATTCGTAAAGGTAAGCGTGCCTGTCAACGTGCCAGATGAGTAACTATGATCTACATAGGCATCAGCCATTAGATAAGCCCTCTCACTATCTTCTCATCCTCAATTGCCGCCTTCTTACCATTCAACCGTTCAAGTTGTTCGGATATTTGGATAACCTCATCGGCATTGCTGGTTTCAAGTAGCTTGGCTTCGAGGTCTGGTATGGTGCTATTGTAACAAGTTAAGGCAATGTCAAGTTGCTCGTTAGTTAATTGTTCTACATTATACGGCATTAAACCCTCTCCTCTCCCGACCACCCATCCACTCTTATTTTATCTAAGACAGAAAAATTACTCTAATATAAATATAAACCTAAATACTTTAGCAGCTTCGTCAAGTGCAGTACCTATAGTAATACCACAAGAATCTTCTGTGGCAGTACCATCATACTCAGTAAACCCATTAGAAGTAATTACTGAATTGGCGGCTGCGGTATCCTGACAAGCATATCCATCAGCCAATCCTTTGTAATATGTCCACTCAAAATCACCGTCGGTGATATTCCATACCTTACCCCAAATAGGTTTCCCACCAAACTTTAAATTATGTGCAGCACCCGCTCCCGTATATGTTCCATATACTATTCTTGCGAACGGAACTGTAGTCCAAGAAATTGCTGTAGCCATTTATTTTTCCTCTCTTATTCTTTTTCTATTGGTTTTTCTACTTCATTGTGTATTTCTACACTAAATCTTTTAACTGTTGTTTCTGTATTTCTTACTTGTCCAGTTTGGTGATCTAACTTTGCAACATAATCCTGATATTTGGAATTGCGAAGAATATCAATGGAACATTCCGGCAATTCTACTTTTTCGCCCAATGGAATATTGATTGATTCCCCCCCTTCACCAGATACAGGATAATCACCATTTCTACCCTCCAAAGAATATACAGTACACATGTATCTTTTTTGCTTCTCTACTTTCTTTTCTTTCATTACTTCCTCCATTATTTATACAAGTAGTTAAACTGGATGCTTAAAATAAGGGGCCAGAATTAACTGGCCCCCATTCTACTAGATACTAGCACACGTCTCAATTCTTACCATCATAGCTTCCCTAAGTATCTTACAGGTTATTGCGGCTTTCCACCCACTTGTCTGTAACTGATGCAGAGGGTCACCAGAACCACCACTACCAAGAGGATTAATTATATTGGTAATGGTTTTTGGCCCCAACGGAACTACACCATAAGCATCCTTAGCAAATATAAGAATGCTAAACGCAGCATTGGCTGTGGTGACAGGATGCTTGTAAATACCAGCCGTAGTATTGGTCAAAGTATCATCAAACATCTTGGAGTTTGTTGAGGATATAAAACGAATATCCTTAAAAGCACCAAACTCGCCTTCCTGAATATCACTCTGACTTGCGTACTCACTAACATGTTGGAATCCAGTCATTCCTTCCAGATCGGCCTGTACATAAGGATGAGTAATAGCAAAGAACGAAGCCCTTACTGGTTTGGTTCCAACATTTGGCCCGGCAGATATAGTCTCAGTAATTCTATGCGCATTAGCCAAATTAAGTGTTCTTATCGCTTTATTTAAAACAGGAACCCCGTTTGTAGTATCCATAACATTAACCAGAGCAGCACGGTTCGCTACAGCAGCATTCATTAAAGCAATAGTACCAACATTCAATGGTTCCCTATACACTACATCTAAGGTATTACCTGCCTGCTCAGCCAATAGGTCGGCAGTCTCTACCAATATTGGGTCTATTTCAGTCATACTTACCATATCGGAGATAGGCACATAATCTCCGTATTGTTTAACCGTGGCCGTTATATCGGCAACAGAAAGCTGACTGCCGGCCCGTGGCACTCCTTCTACCAGCGGTATAGTAGCCGCAGACAGAGAATTAACAATTCTCCAGGTCATAGACTTACCTGCCCCACCACGCCCACCTTTTAATCCTAATGGAGCAAGTTTACCAAACTTATCGTGTACTAGAAAGGGGATGGCCCTTTCAAGTAATACGCGATTATATACTGCCGCAATTTCAGCAGATACAATCGTACTTGTCGTAGTTACTAACATATTAATTTACCTCTCTTATTCATATCCACTTATTTTATTTAACGCCTTACGAAAATCTTTGGAATTCATTTCCCAAACTTTTTTTGCCTTGCCTTCAGCAGTTGTTTCTTTTTCTAGCCCGGGAATAGCAAATGAATTCCCGGGTTCAATTTTTGGTAATCCATCTAACTTTTCGTTTTTCTTTGTAGTTATATTTTTCTTTGCTTTATTAAAATACTTCATAAAAGTATCAACATCTGAATCAGCAAGCATTTGAACCTTTAATGGTTCCTGGGAAACCAATTCCGCAACCTCCGTCATGATATTATCGTAGTTTTCATTTGTTGCTTTTAAAGTCTGCAAAAACATAGCATGTCCGCTATCTCCGGTAACAGGTTTTACTGCCTTATCATCGCCTTTATTGGAGTTATCAGAATTATCAACATCACCAACACCTAATTTCTTTTTAAAATATCCGTTTAGATGTTCCACTGCTGCCGGGTCAGCTTCCAGTAACTCGACCAACTTCTTATAAGGTGCTATCTTTTGCATTTTCTTAGTGTAATCCATACCCTGTTGGGCAAGTTTCACGGCTTCTTCTTTTTTTACTTTAACTTCCTTACCACCATAAACCAGGGTTAATTCTTCTTCATTACCTTTATCATCATCAAGATTAAATTCATCATCATATAGATCATTGGCCATTTTATTATTCCTCTCTTAAGATATTCTCTACTTGATTTATTAATACATTCCCCTGTGCTCCTGAGATGTATTGTAATAAATAGTTATTGAATGTATCTAAGAACCTCAATAACAGATATAGATTTTCTCTATACTCTTTTTCTTCTACTTTACTTTTAACTAACTCACTTAAAAACGATTTTCTAGTTTCTTCCACAAAGGAATCAAGAAATCGTTTCGCCAGGGTTGCTTCGTGACCAAGTTGTCCTATCTCTAGATTTACGTCTTGAAGTTCTGGCATTATCTACCTCCCCCACCAGCCATTTGTGCCATAATAGCAGCTATGTCTGGTGTTGCTTCTGCGGGTGCACCGCCGGGTGCTTGCCCAGGTTGTACTGCTCCAGGTTGAATTGCATTTGGTGAACCAGGAAGAGCCATACCGGGTTGACCCTGTGGTTGTTCTGCCGGGTTATCTATGAAATCTTCTGGATTTCTGTTCATAGCCATTACTACCTCTCTAGCAATATTATATATCTTGTTAGGAGATGTAATAGGAATGCC
>Ga0307377_10001095_pt1 | contig 35429 bp, 43 predicted proteins | sample TR3MG_FD_202535 | JGI IMG/M metagenome (GOLD analysis project Ga0307377, IMG submission 202535) | Soil microbial communities from Risofladan, Vaasa, Finland - TR-3 | ecosystem: Environmental > Terrestrial > Soil > Coastal area > Acid sulfate soil | place: Finland: Risofladan, Vaasa | collected... | reverse complement strand
GAGCACGGTGGATATCGATGATGCGGTAACGATGCCCTCGTTCACGCTGGAGGAAGGAACAACCACTGGTAATGTTGATCTCGACACATCAGACGCCATGAACTTCACCGGCGCATCAGGCGGGTATACCTTCGACGCCCTTGCGGGATTCGGCGAGACCGCTCCTTTGACGAATACAGTGACGATCGGGGATGGGTTGACGGCCGGTGTACTTGTGACGATGGAGCATGTTCCTGCCGGCACGGACAGTTCTTTCCAGATCAAGATGGTGTCCGGCGTCCCGGTTATCGACTTCTTCGGCTCCAATGGGGATACCTACCGGATGACGATTACAACCGCTGATGCGGCTTCATTCACCGGAGCGAGCGGCGGGTATCTGTTTGACGCCGTGATAGACGGTACGGACATCGCCAATACAACCATCGGAGCAGGCGGAGCGAGCAGCGGTGCGTTTACGACCGGTACGTTTTCTGGTGCTCTAACGTATCTTGAAAGTGTTGTAATAAATGACACTAATGAGACATTAGACACCGCATTGTCCGGAACAACGTACGTGTCACGACCGCTGACCGCAAAAAGGGTAAAGACCCTTCCGACTGCTGCGGTCGGATTAAATTACACGTTCTTTGTTGCCGACGCCGATTCGCTACGGATTATCGCGGCCTCCGGAGATTCGATAATTACATCGGCCGGGGTTGCAGATCGAGCCATAGGCAGTGTTGCCGGGACGGTTAAGTTACTCGCCATGGACTCGGTACGGTGGGTAATGGTAAACACTCTCGGTACATGGACACAGGATCACGGAGTAGAGTAAGATTGGGGGTGATGGATTGGAACGTTTGACAGCGACAGTCACGACCGACGGGGATGGGGCGGCGACCGCGTATTTCAGCCCGACACAATCGGGATACATCAGGGGGATACGGTATGTCAAAGCCGGATCGGGATCCTATTCCGACGGAGTTCAGGCGATATTCACCGGTGAAACGAGCGGAATCGCCATCCTGACTTGGGCGGCGATGAATGCCTCGGCGACACAGTGTCCACAGATGGCGACCTGCGATATAAGCGCGACCGCGGAATGGTACAACGATGAGAGCGATGAGGCGGTCAACGCGCCGATCCCGATCAGCGGGGAACGCATCAAGGTGGTGCTGTCGAGCGGCGGCGCCACAAAAACCGGGGCCTTCCATGTATGGGTAGGTTGACACCGATAACCTCTATGGAGGATATGATGAGGAAATTTTCAGGAACGAAAACGGTACGGATGCGGACAACCTACGCGGGTCCCGCCGGCAACTGTACATCAGGCAATACAATCGAGGTCGACGCCAAAGAGGCTGCGCTGCTGATCAGGGGCGGGTATGCCACAGAGGTATCGGGCCGCGAACTGGCGGCGTTCAGGCCTGCGGAACGCGCGGTGATTCCAGCGGCGCAACCGCGGGTGGCTGCTCCGGTCGAGCCTGATGAAGAAATCGGCGAGGGTGACGACGGGTGAAATCGAAACTGTATACGGCGCCGACTGTCGAGCCGGTAAGCCTGCTTGAAATCAAGCGTCAGTTGTCGCTCGGCTCGGTGGCGTTCGACGAGATGATCTCGACGACGCAGTCGATCGCTCCGGGCGCGCATGTGATCGCGGCGACTTACAGCCTCGAGGGAAGCTCGGTGGATATCAGCGGCAACGATGCCATGGTGGTTTTCGAATCCGGGACCAACGGCACGGGCGGCACGGTCGATATTAAAGTGCAGGACTCCTCGAACGGGACAACCTGGGCCGATGTGGCGAGCGGGTCATTCACTCAGGTTACCACCGCGAACGACAACACGTCCTATGAGATCCTCTACACCGGGCGCAAGCAGTATCTCCGCGCGGTTGCCACCGTTGGGGTTGCAACCTGCGACTTCGGGGTGACTGTCGTCGAGGGGTCGGTGTATACGGCGGAGGACGATCTCCTGACTCTGCTCATCGGCGCGGCGCGCGAGCATGTTGAAAGTTTCCTCGGCCGTGCGCTGATAACACAGACCTGGGACGCCTATTTCGACAGGTTTCCATCGGAGGACGATTACCTCGAATTACCGGCCTCACCGCTGCAATCGGTTACTACGGTATACTACACCGACAGCACCGGCAAGGAGAACACTTTCGCGGCGACCAACTACGATGTGAACATCATCGATGAGCCGGGGCAGGTAAAACTCGGGTACAATAAGAGCTGGCCGTCGACAACGCTCCGTCCCATGCTGCCGGTGCGGGTCCGTTTTATTGCAGGTTATGGCGATGCGGCGACAAATGTGCCAAAGCCGATTCGTCAATATATCTCAATACTCACGGCGACCATGTTCGCGCACCGGGAAAAGGAAGTGACTGGGACGATCACGAGCGCGCTGAAGTTCGTCGAGGGCTTGATTGAACCATATCGGGTGACGATATGCTGAGAGCGGGACGGCTGCGGAACAGGATCGACATCGAGAAAACACGGGTCACCCGCGATAGCCGCGGCGGCGAGACGGACAGCTGGTATACGCTCATCTCATCGGTACCGTGCGCCTTCATACAACTGACCGGGCGCGAGTACTACGCGGCGCAGCAGGAGTTCGCCGATGTTGATATCCGGGTCGAGATGCACTACCACCGGGGGGTAGACGAAACCTGCCGGGTGAAATACGGCGGTAAATACTACGACATCGTGGCGGCGATCGATGTAGACAGCAAGCACCGGGAATTGAACCTCATGCTGAGGAAACAGAAAAATGTCTGATGCGGCGCAGATACTCGGGATGAAAGACCTTGAGAAACAGTACGGCAAGCTCGAAATGATTCTGGACGACCGGGATCTCGAGGACGGCTTCCTCGCCGGGTGCCGGAAAATGCGCGACCGGATGAGGTCAAAAGTGAAGAAGAAAACCGGCGCGTTGGGAAAAGCCATTGTGGCGAAGAAGTTCCGCTATAAAATCAAGGGGCAGCCTGCCGCGTTTGTGGCAGTCGACCGCCGTAAAGCTCCCCATGCGCATCTTGTCGAATTTGGTCATGGCGGTCCACAACCTGCGCCGGCGCACGGGTTCTTCCGGCCGGTGGTCGATGAGTTCGAAACGAACGGAAGCGAGGTCGAGCAGGCGGTTGCGCAAAAACTGCAAAGCCTTATAGAGGGAGTGAGCCGGTAATGGAACTGAACGAGGCGCTCTATGCATACCTGTCGACCTACTCCGGCCTGACCGCGCTGGTGGGCGACCGGGTATATCCTGCCGTCGAGGTGCCTCATGGTACACCTTCACCATATATTACCTATCAGGAGATCGACAATCCACAAATACATACATCGGGCACCGATGACGGCCCCTATCGCCCACGGTATCAATTCAACTGTTGGGGTAGAACATACAATGAAAGTTGCATTGTAGCGGTACAATTACGAGCGGCGCTTAAAGATAAAACAGGGCAGATCGGCGGCGAGAGCGGTGTCACCCTGCAGCGAGCCTTCCTTGAAGATGAAAATGAACTATTGGATGAAACGACGAAATTAAAAGCGAAGGCGCTTGACTTTATAATATGGCACGAATGAGGGGTGAGGTGATACTATGGCCAAGCATGTATTGACAAGCATGGAATACCTGGTGGGCGGCTACGATCTGAGCACCGACCACTACGATCTGAAAATGAACATCCAGGCCGAAGAGAAGGTGTGTCCGACGTTCAAGGATACCTCAAAGGCGAGGATCGCCGGGCTCAAGACCTTCAACTTGGAGCACACCGGCTACTGGGCTTCCGACGGGACCGACGAGCCTGATGATGTCATGGACGCGCAGATCGGCAGCACCGCTCAGGTGGCGTCGATCTCTCCACTGGGGGGCGCGGTTGCGGCGATATGCTATTCGTCGAAGGGGCTGCGGTTCGGGTGTGGTTTTGGGGCGCCCATCGGCGGAATGCTGACATTCAACTCGGCGGTACGCGGCAGCGGCGTTCTGGTAGTGCGCGGGTCAAAGCTCGCCACCGGGCTCAAGTCGGCAACCGCCAGCGGGACCGCCTATGAACTCGGGGTTGTCAGCGCATTACAGAATCTCTATGGAATACTGCATGTGACGACCGCAACCGGTCAGGGCGATCAGACGCTCATTGTGAAAATCCAGAGCGACACTGCCGAGAATTTCCCCTCGCCGACCGACCGTATCACCTTCACCACAGTTACCACGGCGGTGACTGCGCAGTGGGCGACTCCGGTTGCCGGGGAGATCACCGATACATGGTGGCGGACTGTTTATACAATGACCGGCACGGGAGCGGAGAGTTTCACGATCCATGTGATCATGGCGATTCAGTAAGACAACATCGATAAACTGCGGCGGCCGATCACCGCTGCAGAAGAAAGAGGGCAGTGTAGGTGCCTACACCATCTACATCTGCCCTCTTTCGTTTGTATGAGAAACCAAAACACAAACAAATAACAAGGTGGTGAATGATGGCAAAAGCAGTGGGGTACAACTTCTACCTGTCGATCGGCAGCGATGTCAGCGCCTTCGTGAAGGATATGATCGCGAACCCGTCGTATGAGGAGCTCGATTCGACCACATCGAACACAACCGGCGCGCGCGAACGTCTCGCGGGCCTGGCTGACTGGGAGATCAAGGTAACTTTAGCCAACGACTTCGCGGACGCTTCGATCGATGATATCCTGTTCGCTGCACTCGGCGTACAGACCGCGATTGTTGCGAAATTCGTCGGGCCGACAACCTCGGCGGCCAACCCTAAGTACACCGGAAACGGCATCTTCTTCGACTACCCGGTGGGTGGGCTGGTTGGTGCTATGAGCGAAACAACGATAACCATCAAGGGTTCGGACGGTGTCCCGATGGCGCGGACCGAATCCGACGCTTAACAAGGGGGGGGTATGAAGGCGAAGGAAGTTGACATCACAAAGACGCTCCGTGAGGAGATCCTCGGTTGCGATGACATCGAGACCCGGATGGTCACCGTCAAGCAGTGGAGCGGGCGCAAGTTCCTCGTCAAAAGTTTCAACGGCGAGGAGCGCAGCCAGTTTTGGGAATTGTGCACCGACGAAGAAGGTAAAATCAACTCCAGTAAACTATTCCACATGAGCATCATTATGGCGGTCTGCGATCCAAAGACCGGTCAGCCGGTGTTTACTGTAGACGATTACGACATCCTGAAAACAAAGAACGGTATGGCGCTCGACAGTCTCGCCCGGGTGGCGATGAAAATCAACGGCCTGACTATTGACGAGGTTGAGGCCGCTGAAAAAAAATGAAGTTCGGTCATCCCGAGCGGCGGTTCTATTTCGCGCTGGCGCGGGAACTGGGGATGACCGTCAAGGAATTGCTCTCAAAAATCAGCAGCCGCGAGCTGACCGAATGGAAAGCGTTTTTTGAACTCGAAAACGCCGAAATGAAAAACGCCGAGGCGCGATCCAACACAGCGCGGTAACTACACGAGGAACGATACATGGCGAAATCGGTAGGGAATCTGTTCGTGCGTCTGTCGCTGCAGTCGAGCGGCTACACCAAAGGCCTGTCGGCGGCGAACAAGGCGGCGAACAAGACGGTCCGGGATCTGCGCGGGGGTTTCAAAGACCTGAACCGCGAGATCCCGTTCAAAAAAATCGCGATAGGGATAATGGCAGCCGCGACATCGGCGGCGTACCTCTCGGTCCGCCTCGTCAAAGTGGCATCAGACGCCGAAGAGATCAACTCCAAGTTCGGTGTGGTGTTCAAGGATCTGAGCAGCGACGCTAACCGGTGGGCGCAGGAGTTCGGGAAAAGCGTCGGGCGCGCCAACCAGGATGTTAAGAAATGGATGGCAACCCTCCAGGACACCTTCGTTCCGCTGGGATACGCGCGCGACCGGGGCTTCGAGCTGTCAAAGGCGCTGGTTACCCTTGCGGTCGATGTCGCCTCGTTCAACAACGCCGTCGATGACGATGTCCTGCGCGACTTCACATCGGCGCTGGTCGGCAATCACGAGACGGTGCGGAAGTACGGCATTGTCATCACCGAAGCGGCGCTCAAGCAGGAAGCGCTCCGTAACGGGTACACCAAGAACTGGCTGCAGCTCAAGGAGAACGAGAAGGCGCAACTCCGCTACAACCTCATCCTCGCCGGGACCGCCGACGCTCAGGGCGACGCTATCCGTACGGGCGACTCCTACGCCAACCAGGTCAAGCGCATGCGGGCGAACATCACCAACCTATCTGAAAGCATCGGCAACTCGCTCCTTCCTAATTTCACCAGCGCCATTCAAATGGCGAACGACTGGGTGAAAGCCAACGAAAAAATGATACAGCAGAAGGCCGATGTGGCTCTCAATAAAATCGGTGATGCGATGAAGTACATCTACCAGCACAAGGATGCGCTGCAGACGGCAATAGGTGTGTTTGTCGCTGGATTTGCGATAAACAAATTAGTTTTGATTTCAAGTGCATTAGTCACTATCGGAAAGGCGCTTGCAGTAATCGGTGCAACGCCTTTTGGGGGGGCGCTTCTCGCGGGCGCCGGTATTGTTGTAGGCGGATATGGCCAGGGTAAAATGGCTGCAAAAGGCAAAATGATACCTGTTGGCGCTGGCGGCCCTTATGGTATGGCGATGCCGATGGGGATGTATCCAGGGCAAGGAGGTCGACGAAATCTACCGAAGATGGATTTACCATTCAGGGATGAATTGCCGGGTGGATTAAAAATGTTGTTTGGTGGGGCAGGCATTGGTCGATTAAATGTGCCAGCATTTAATGTTGATTTACCTTCGGCACAAAATGCTATGGGTTTAAAAATGCAATTACCTCGTAGCACTCGCGCCGGTGCGGCCCCTGAAAAGCCGGCGAATGTCATGGCCATGGAGTTCTCCGATTTCACGCGGATACCGCAGGCGCAGATTAATCAGAACGACGCGGGGTATCAGAAGTTGTTAGATGATGCACAGGAGTACAGCGACAACATAATCTCCCTCAAGCGTGAGGTGAAAGAGCAACAGATCATACTCACCACCACCGGCTTCGAACAGCAGCGTCAGCTCGAGGTGAAGCGCTACAGCGAGGAGGTGGAAAGTTACAATAAGCAGACCAAGCTCATCGAGCTCGCGCGCGAAAAGCACAGACTCAACATGCAGATCATCGCGCAGTCGGAAACGCAGCAGATGATTCAGAGCGCCACGAACTTCGCGGTATACTGGAGTAACGCGCTGGTGTCAGTGGTCGAGCAGTCGGGGAATTCGTTCGCCAACATCGCGCGCATGTTTGACCAGATGATAAAGAAGATGGTGATCCGGGCGGCGGTTGCCGGATTCATCGGCTACATCCTCGGCGGGCCAGTCGGAGCGAAAGCCGCAGCGACCGCCGCAGTCGGTATGCCGAGCCTGCCGTCAGGGTCCCGCGGGAAGAGCGCGGTGTACACCGATCAATCGAGCCTCACTATTTCCATCGGCGAAGGGGCTCGCGGCATGAACACGAACGAGATAGCGAGGGCGGTGGACGATGTCATCCGTACCCGCAAGAGCGCCGAATTCGAACGTCTCCTCAAGGCGGTTGGGTGATGGCGAACAACTTCTTTTACTATCCGGACGCGACCACTCCGACGACCACGCTGGAGTTCAACACCAAGGGTCACCTGTTAGACGGGTCCGATGAGACGGTCGAGTTCAACCAGATTACCAGGCGCTCGAAAGGCGGAACGCGGTACGCTACCAGCTTCGGCGCAAGCAAGCAGCTCTGGCAGTTCGGAGCCATCGTGCGGGAAAGCTCAGAATCGCTGGCCGATAGGGCCGATATGATCAGCTTTCTCGATACGGTGCTTGGCGCGGTCGAATACTTCACCTGGCGCGATGAGAGCGAGGTCGACCGTGTGGTGTGCATCGTTGACGGGTCGATAACCTTTCGTAAGCTTTCAAGCGACCTTGTTCGTTGTGAGATGACACTGGAGGTGCAGTGAAATATCTGCTTCCCATTATTGCTATAATACTCATCGCAGCGCTGTATGCCGGGACAGGTTCCCTCTGGCGCAACCAGTACGACGACAGCTACATCACCTACCGGTATGCGGTCAATCTCGCCGAAGGACGCGGGCTGGTGTTCAATGAGGGCGAACGCGCCGACGCCGCGAGCTCATGGCTGTTCACAGTGGTGCTCGCCGGATTTTATCGGATCGGTTTTCACAATCTGGAGCTGGTGTCATTCATCCTGAATATGGCGGCTGTGGGAGCGATAGCGGCGTTCGTGTTCCTCTCGGCTGTCCATCTCGGTCTGTGGCAGCCGGCGGCGATCCTGCTCGGTCTCATCGCTTCACTGCACGGTTTCATATCGGGCTGGTCTGCGCTCGGCATGGACACGGTGCCCTTCGCGGCGCTGTTAGTGATGTGGACGTACTGGACATTCATCGATAAACGGATGGTATTCTCGGCGGTGCTCACCGTCCTCGTGGTGCTTATGCGGTTCGAGGGGATGCTGGTGTTGCCAGTCTGGTACATGACGATCAGACACCATCGGGTGTGACATGAATAAAATTCGACTGCTTATACTGTTGTCAATATTGATTTCATCATTTAGTCTGAAACAAGCATATAGGGCTAAAGATCGAGTTATGGAGCGTTTTTCTGAGGCTGAAAAGAGGATATTAAAAGTTGAAGATAATAGCACAAATACTATTAAAATGTTAAAATTAGCATGGATCATTAAAAACACAGTTAATAATACCGACGATAATTTCCTCAAGGCAATAAACATACGAAACCATATCTACCAAAATGTACCCTTGAAAAGAACGCCTGATGGGTTTAACTATTTAGATTTCGATAATTCGTACACGTGCTCAATACGAGATGAATCGGTCGGTCATTACTGTGGTGGTTTAGTTGCGCTCTATGCCACAGCCCTTGAAACACAAGGGATTCCCGCACGTTATGTCGGTTACTTTACCGATAACAAACAACCATACGATTCCCACGCTACCATCGAATTCTGGTATAAAGACAAATGGTACGCTTCCGACCCGACTTTCAATGTAATGTATCTGTATAAAGGAGAGTATTTATCATATTCAGAATTATACATATTAGTGATAAACAATATACCTTATGATGTAGTATCAAATGGGTTCCCCGTTTATCCCGAAAGAGCCATTGGTAATTATCCCGTTAAACCTATTGATTTTATGAGTTATATGGTTATTCATCCGAGCGTAATATGGGTGGGCAACAAGAAACTGTACTACCCGATGGAATTGTTTCCCTCGACGTGGGATGGCTCAATAACCTATGATGATATAGGGAAAAGAGATGTACGAAATTTTGAAGGAATTTATAGATATTTATATCACTGGAATTGATATGAAACCCAGACACCTGATAGTATTCATTTTAATCGCTCTTTATTACGCGACGCGATACCTGTACTATGGCACTCTCCTCCCCCATTCGGTCTACGCGAAAAACCTGCTGGCATACTACCACTCGCAGCCGCTGAATATACTCATGACATGGTACAGGTTCGCGCTCGCGGCCCCGTTGATAGCGGTCGCCGGGATTGTCATCGACCGCCGTCTGCGCTGGCTCGGGGTGTATATCCTGCTTTCCGTCGCGTCCTGTCTCGCGGGGCCGAACTCCGATTGGGTGCGTTACACGGTCCACCTGTTTCCGCTCATGCTCATCGCCGGGATCCCCGCGCTGAAAAGACGCTCTGTGGCGGCGATCGTCTGCGCCGTCCTGCTGTGGCAGGGTTACGGATCGGTGCAGTGGATGCGGTATCAGGCGGCGAGGCTCGCACCATGCCAGGTGATTCGCTGCGAGATGGGCGACTGGCTGCAGGCGAATGTCGCAAAGGAGGAGTGGATAATCAGCAACGACATCGGCGCGATAGCCTACCGTGCAAAGGATTGCAGGTTCATCGACCTTGTTGGGTTGACCTCGCCCGATATACTGACCGCCTACCGGAATGGCGAAAACAGCGATGGTGTGATCGCGGACAAACGACCGGCGTACATCGCGGATACGTTCAACATCGTCGACGGGAACCTCGTATACAATCATGCACTTCATAATATAGCGTTAAAATATATAACCGGCAAACAGTACAGCAGGGATATTATGATAGCAATCGCCGGAGTCGAGGGGATATGAAGACCCTGACCACCAACGTTTCCACCGGCTCGAAAAAGCAGGGCTCTCGTCCGCGCTTCTTCGTGCGGATCCCCGACGCTGACCTGTTCCTCGCCACAAAGGCGCAGACCGACAGCGGGAGCGCCGAAGCCTTCGTCGACACCATCGAACGTCTCGGGACCATCAGCGAGCGCATCGACCGTCTCGGCGGCATGAGCTCGGTGTCCGGGCTTGACATGTCGAACCTTGTTCTCGGCCAGCGGCTGACCCTCGCCACCGAAGCGGAACGGTCGCCGAAGTATACCGTCCAGAGCGGGCAGACCATCCTCGGCGCGGGCAGGCTGGTGAAGGCCGGGGCTTACGGCGACACATATCTCGATGTGCGCAATGCCACGACAGCGTCGAGCTTCTCCACAGTGCTCATTGTTGTTGGGCGGACCTACAGCCCCGGAAGCGAAATCTTCACGAACTACCGTGGCTTCCTCCACTTCGATGTGCCTGCCGGGATAACGACCTGCGAGGAGGCGGTGATCCCGCTGCCTGGCAACGGCGACGCTTCTGCGACCGACTTCGAGCTCTATCTGATCGAGGGGAACTGGTCGAGCCTCGACACCGGGACCTTCAATGATTTCGACGGCTGGGCTTCGAGCGGCGCCTACACGGCCGAGATACTCAATGAGCCTTGGGAGAGCTCCGAATTCCAGAGCGGGACGAACTACATCCGCCTGAACGAGGCCGGGCGCAACCTGATAGTGGCAAACAGCGGCGGCTCGGTGAAGTTCATCCTCCTGTCGAAAAAGGATTACGCGAACTCCGCTGATCCATCGGGCAACGAGTATGTGCAGTTCGATGCGATTAGCGCCACACTGACCCTGCGGTATAACTCAAAGAAACTCGATAATAAAGAGGTAGAGATTTACCTCGACTACGAGCCTGTTGCCACGACCTACACCGGGATGCAGCTCATCAGGAAGTTCATTATCGACGATTACGCGGTGACCGACAGTACCCTCGACCTGGTGATCAAGGATAATAACTTCAAGCATGACCCGGAGATTCCTCGAGATATAGTAACGAAAGAAGATTACCCCTATTGTTCATCAGAAAATATTGGTAAACCCATACCGATTCTTTATGGAGATTTTACGTCAGTAAAAGAATTCAGGGAACATGCTGGATATTTTACAGAAGAAACAAATGATACTATATGTAGCGGAGGCGAATGTTTCCGCGGTCTCCTTGTAGATACTGTATACAATTATTTTCTTTTCGCTTCTCACGCGTTGAAAGAAATAGCTGATTTTATGATGTTATGGGATGGGGGGCTTGAAACCTATACCATTATCCCATGTATAGTTACAAATATATCTACGGGAAAATATGGAATATCAAAAGGAACCGATGATGCAGACTTTCCCTATTATATGACTACTGAAGATTATCCAAACCCTGCCATTAACCCAATCATTGTAAAGATACCCTATATGGGCGGAACTGATGGTATAATAGATTATACTAACTCCCAAAATAACGATCCATCTGATTGGGCGACAATTAATTCACATAGTGATTATTTAATTTTAAATTCCTTCGATATGTCATGGGGCGTCTCCGGTATGTTTGATACCATGGCCTTCGTGATCGAAACTTTTGCGCTAAACGGATATGGTGATAGTAATTGTATAAAATTCAGACATGGCGTTTGGAAAGATGACAACACTGAACTTCAGATTGTGGAGGAACATATTACGTCGAATGGCCAGCATGTCTATGTTCTGGATCATGCTGAAATCCCAAATTCAAAAGTAAACACTATCATAGGAATATACGGTCAGCAGTGGCAAGAGGGTGATTTTCTTGATGGGTTTGATCCGAATTACCCAATCAAATTCAGGAATGTCTGTATCGTACGCGGGTTTAGCGCAGGACTCGTCAATAAAATTTATGCTCTCGGACAAGGCAAGGCTGATGACGTCTCCGGGACTGTCACAGGCACACCCTCATCGCTCATCGAATGCCCGTCCCATGTCATCGAATCCTTCGCGCGCGACGAAATGAATCTTGCCGCGGCGGACATCAACACCACATCGTTCGACACCGCGGCGGTCGCGCTGGGAGCGTGGGAGTACGCCTTCCAGATCCTCGACCGCAATAAAGCGCACAGTCACCTCGATGCGCTCGCGCAGCAGTGCAGGAGCCGCGTGTTCTGGGATTACAGCGATACTCTCAAGATGGTGACCTTCTCCGCTACAGCCAACTTCTCGGTCAGCGGGACCGACGTTCCCTCCGGGCTGGATATCTTCGACGCTACCGGATCGCCATCGGGCGGTTCGTTCACCACCAACCCGATCCTGCCGAACAGCCTGCGCATCGGGCGGGTGAGTCTCGACGATGTGTTCAATGACTTCATCCTGCGCTACCGGAAGAACTACGCCTCGGGGAACTTCGACGATGTGCTCTACATGGACAACGGGCTCGGGACCGCCGGGAGCGTGGCGACCAACCTCGACGAGGCGAACCTCGAGTGCAGCTGGACGCTCACCGAACTCGCGACCCTCTGCGCTGATAGCTACACGACCTTCGGGTCGACCAGGACGCTCACCTATGAGGCGACCCACATCCGCGACGAGGCGACCGCGTCGAAGCTCCTGCAGTACCTCATTGAGCGAACCTCTCAACGGTGGTATACGGCGACCATACAGACACTATTCACCGCGGTCAGCCATGAGCTCGGGGACATCATCAACATCCGCGACGACCGTGTCGACGACCTGTTCGGCGCGGCGACAGCGTACTACAAGAAATGGGAGATCATCGGGCTCGATACGAACCAGGACTCCTGCGAGATAACGGTAACGGCGATAGAGGTATAGGGATGCTTGAACCTGACAACATATACCTGGGACACACCCTCGACTTGTTAAAGCCGGCGCCGGACGGCTTTGTGGACTGCGTGGTGACGAGTCCGCCATACTGGGGACTCCGTGATTACGGTCTTGAGCCGATAGTTTGGGATGCGAAAGAGGGATGCCAACACCTGTGGATATTAAAGCATAGTTCTGGTTTAACTGGTGGGCAGAATCAGGGGAAGAAGAATGAAAATCCAGATGGATGTACTTACCGGCCAGTTCCTCCAAATGACTCAGCTTTTTGTTCCCTCTGCGGCGCATGGCGTGGATCGCTCGGACTCGAGCCGACATTCCAGCTCTACATCGACCATCTCATGCAGATAATGGCGGAGTGCAGGCGGGTGCTGAAGGATACGGGCACGATGTTCGTGAATATCGGGGATAGTTATAGTAATCCGAATCAAGCTGGTGGTGGAGACCCAACTATCGGGAAAAGGAATTTGGGTGGCGCGGGCTATCCAAAGCGAGGCATGTCCGGAATCCCCGCCAAATCCCTCGTCGGTATCCCCGAACGCTTCGCCATCCGCATGACAGATGACCTTGGCATGATACGGCGCAATACCATTATCTGGTATAAGCGGAACTGTATGCCCTCATCGGCAAGCGACCGCTTCACGGTGGACTTTGAGCCCGTTTATTTCTTTGTGAAGCAGGGGGATTATTGGTTTAAACAACAGAGAGAACCTTATATCTATGACCTTGACAGATGGGGTGGAGATTATAAGATAAAACCAATACAAGAAAAATTAGACCCATCAGAAATGGCTTGTGCAAATAGTTTAGCAAGAGAAAGAAATATGCGCCCTAATCTCAATGGTCGCAACCGCCGTTGTATCTGGGACATTCCTACCGAGCCGTCGAGTGAGCCGCACTTTGCAATGTTCCCTCAAGCACTGGTCGAGCCGATGATCGATGCCGGATGCCCACCTGATGGAATTGTACTCGACCCGTTTTCTGGCATGGGTACGGTAGCATCGGAAGCGATAAAGCAAGGGAAACGGTTTATCGGGATAGAGTTGTCGCCCGACTATTACAAGCTGTCAACGAAGCGCATTGCCCTTGAACTCCAGCAGCTCAACCTGTTCCATAACACAGAGGTGGCGGTATGAACGAAACGACACCAGGCACACCGGCGACGCCGCTCTATAAGCGGAACCTGCTCGTCGAACACACGGTGAAGATATATCGGCCTTCATTTCCGGTGAAGCGCTCGGGCAAAAGGCTGGTTCGTGACAAGAGACACGCGCGGAACGCCGACGGGATTGTGATCTTCGGCAAGAAAAAATACCGGGTGCAAAACGACGGTTCACTAAGAAGGATCGATGGCTAAAAAATCAGGACAGTTTGTCGGGCCAAGCGAGGGAGCGTCGACAACAGCAGCGGCGAATATCGCCGGAACTCCGACCTTTGTCAGCCACGACACCGGGGCGATCGCCATCACCTGGGATGAGAACAGCAACTCCGATGTCTGTGATTACCTGATCTACGTCGAGGAGGACGGCAGCCCTGCCGGATATGTCCAGGCGGACGGCACGGTCGACTCCGGCGAGATATGGCAGACCTTCGCTGTCTGGGGAGCGAGCGTTGAGGTAACCGGCCTCACGGTGGATACACCGTACAAGTTCAAGGTACGGGCCCGCGACGAGGCGGATAACCCGGTCGACTACAGCGCTCTCTCCGTGACCATGTGCACCGATCCGGGCATCGACTACGGGGTGCAGTCGAACAACCTCGACAGGACGGCCACCGGCGGCGACACCATCGTCGATGAGGATGAAGGGCTTGTCATCAGCGGAACAGAGGTGCCATCGGGCGAGGAGACGCAGAGCGAGCTCCCGGAGTACTACGGGGACATCACAGTCACCTATAGACTTATCAACGATGATAGCACCGAGAGCCGCGTGGTGGTGGAGTACTCCGAGAACTACGACCCGGACGATGAAACGGGCGATTGGTACACAGCGACAGAAGGATCGGGAGGCGACGGTCTCACCGGGCTGAACACCTCGGCGGCGGGGAAGAGCCATACCTATGTGTGGGATTCCTACGAGGATTCAGGGAAGTCGGAGCTCGATGTAGCAGTGTACCTGCGCATCACGCCGTACGACGCATCGCCGACGGGGGGCGACGCCGCGAACGCTGTGGCATCGGACGCCTTTGCAGTCAATAACCGTCCCGGCAAGATCACCTGGGCGAACGCGGACGGCAGAACTTTCAGCAAGGATACGACGCCGGCCTTTATCGCGACGATTCCCTACCTGCGCGCCGGGACGAAAGGGTACCCGACATTGAGCGTCTACGAGTCGGACGGGACCTCGCTGGTGATGGAGCGACGGTCGGTATGGGCGATCGATGGATGGGAGTATGAGGACGACACGGACAGCTGGAACTCGCTCACGGTTGCCGGGATCCCGGACACGGTGATCGACGGTACGAATAGAATGCGGTATACGGTGCAGGCTGCGGACGCGCTGAGCGTCGACGACGGCTCGACGGATTACATCATCAACGGCTATATGGGGGAGGTACAGGACCGTGGGTAAAATCGGACAGAAATTCAACGACCTTCCGGTCGAACTCTTTCTCGCCCTCGCGATTATGGTGGTGGCGATATTTATACTGGTCTGTATTAACCAGGGGATATTTTTAAAATGACAACGAAAGAGAAAAAAGCCTGGTCGGCGGCTGCTGCGATAGGAACGGTCATGGTGGTGATCCTCTCCCAGATGGGGGAAACCCCGGAGCCGCCGGTGAGACTGAACCACATGAACCGGGCGCAGAAGGATTCTGTCGTCGCTAAAGAAATCCGCGAAGCAAAGATCGGCGATGAGATCGTGTCCCTGCGTACCAAGACGGCGCGGATAACCAAAGTTGGTAGTAATAAATTCAACGCCAGGATTACCAGTGCACCGCAGAACTATCTCGACGACGCCGACAGTGTGTATAAACCGATCGATCTGGCAGTCAAGGATGTGTCCGATCTCGCAAAGGACGATCCGCTCAGAAAGTTCGACAAATATATCAATGCCGGGAACTTCCGCGCAGGTTGGAAAAAGAACAAACGGCACGATGTATCGTTCTACCGCGAGAACTCGTTCATTTCCTACACGGCGCTGTTCGATACCATCGATGTACCGGTCACGACCAAGTTCAGCACTGTCGGGGTCAAGCAGACCTACACGTTTGCGGATGTGGAGAGCGTTCAAGACCTGAAATGGCTGATGTCGTCGAACACCATCAAGCAGAAAAGACCCGACGGCGGGTTCAATTTCTACAGTGACGACTACAGTCTTCAGTTCATCATGCCTGCGCCGACCGCCTGGGATGCGAACCATGTTTTTATTCCGGTGACCGCAACAATTTCTGGGGATACGCTTATCTATGTAGCGGTGATATCCGAAGATGTGGTGTTTCCAGTGACGATTGACCCGACAACTGTGATAACAACGAATGATGCTTATATATATGTAACTAATGGCACGTATGTAACTGCGCGGGATGCGGTTACTGGAGATGCTGTATACACTACGATCCTGGGTGTAGGTCAAATAACGGATTTTACTGTGATGAGAAATTTTTTCTCATTTGCAATCCCCGATATGACTACTTTGACCTCTGCTTCTTTGTTTTTGGAAGGTAATTCAGACAATTCAACCACCGATTTTGAGATTTATATCCATGCTGCAACTCAAAGTACTCCGCTTGTAAAAGAGGATTTTGACTTATTTGACGGACATCAAGCGAGTGGGGCATACAATGGCACTCCTTTGACCGACGCATGGAGTTCGGCGGACTTTTCACCGGAGTGGAATGAATATATATTCAATAATGATGGACTTGCTGCTATTTTTGCAAAGAAAAATGATATATTCAAAATAGTGGCAATTTCCGAAGAGGATTATAATAGTTCCGCGCCGGTAGCTAATGAATATGTTACTTTTGAAACTTCTGCTACTGCTGATAAAGAACCGTATTTATCGATAACGTTTTTATTAGTGCCAAATGCACCTACCAACTTTGCCAATACATCCGCGACAACGATGACACTTTCCTACTCATGGACGGACAATTCGGGTGATGAACTCGGATTTAAGATAAAGAATGCTGGCGGGGATACGGTTACTGTTGGTACGTATGATGCCGAAGCAGAAGTCGGTACTGTTGAAGGATTGGGAGTCAATACCCGGCATGGTCTCCGGGTCTTTGCTTTCAATGCCGATGGCTGGTCAACGCCGTCCGATTCAGTCGTCACCTATACCCTCGCCAACCCGCCGGAACTGTGGGATTTCACGAACATCGGGGCAACCGGAACGGTCGATGTTGGATTCGGGGAAAACGGCAACCCGGCGACAACCGAATACGCTGTCAGGGATTCGACCGGTCAGAAATGGATACAAACCGATGGAACCCGTGGGGAAACCATTGCCTGGGCGACCTATGCGGTCTGGGACGCGGTAACGATAACCGAGCCCGGCACAACGGGGACTATCCGCTATTCGGTCATGGCGCGGAACGGGGACAACGTCAACACGGCGGAGATTACTGGCACGCTTGATGTCTATAAGTACCCGCCATGTACGTCATTTGCCCTGAGTAATCCCGATACGACATCTATCGATGCCGCATGGACTTTAGACGGAGTGCATGTCGATTCGCTGTTGATAATGAATAGCCCGGAGAACACCGCTGTACAATATGTATCTGTGGCGAAAGAGGATACGACTGTCGGTGGACTCACGCCGAATACGCTCTATACGTTCTTTATCCGTGCGGACTCTGCCGGGACAAAGGGCGATTCCAACGCCGATTCACTCTACACACTTGCTGCGCCGCCGATAGCATGGGATTTCACCGAGGATTCCCCACTTGAACTCACGCCGTCTTTCAGCGGTGGCAGTAATCCCGCTGGGACGCAGTATGCGATCCGGGACTCGCTCCGGCATGTGTGGATTGACGCGGCGGGCGTCCCTATCGGGACAAAGACATGGCGCACCGAAGCACAGTGGGAAGCAATCACCCTCACTGGATTGATGTATGACCAGCAATACCTATTGGGAGTTGTGGCGAAGAACTACGATGATATTGAAACCACCTATCTCTGGGGAACGGTCACAACTGGGGCGCTCACGACTACTATTCAGGCTATTGAAGATGGGGGCCTGGTCAGTATCCCGCAGACATCGAATTACGCTCTGTTCAATACAGTTGATCCGTGGTATGGTTGGACAGATTCAACCTCTTACGCATCTCGAAATTATCAATTTTCCGAGTATACGGGGCAAGCTTCTTTTACCGTAGGTGAACATCTTACCAGTGGAACATACTACACGTATCGAAGTTATGTTAGATTTAACACTGAATCAATACCGGATGATGCAATTATCGACTCTGTAAAAGTAAAATTCAAATTAACAGACAAGAAGTCTATATCGAGCGGCGACTCATTGTACTTGTTAAGGTCTTCCGGTTTTACCCCAGTAGATAAAAAACAGTGGTTTTCTCGATTTTATACATGGTATCCGTCCGGGGCTTATCCTACTGCCAATTTAACAAAACTGGCTCCAGGGGAAAGCCTATATTCGCTGTCAAACGGGGATTCCACGAACATCTATTACAAATTTAACGCCGCAGGTTTGGCTATCGTTAACAAGACCGGCTATACTGAAATGTTTTTGCTGACAGAAATGGATAGGGCGGGCTTGCCTCCGTCAAGCGACCAATATGTTACGCTCGATGTGGACTATTGCTATATGCAGGTTTACTACAACCCATACGCCTATTCCCGCAATGTAGCGACCGGAACGGTTATTGATACGTTGAAAGTTGGGCAGGATAGCCTGTCTGTATCACGGGATGTAATCGACCGTTCGTTCATGACATTTCCGATGCCTGCTGGTATGACTTCGGTGACAACAGCCACACTAAAACTCTACGGATATGCTGATTCATCCGCGACAGATTTCGAGATTTACGTTGTAGGTGCGAACGCATATCGACCCACATTAACAACGGCAGATTTCATACGATTTCACGGGCGGCAGACATTAAATACACCACATACCAGTACATTACTCAATGATACTTGGAGCAGTTCGTCGTGGACAGCCGGGTGGGTCACAATCACGCTCAACAGCGATGGTATCGATTCGCTTGAAGCCGCTTCGGGGGACAGTCTTGCCCTTGCTCTCATTTCCAAAAACGATTTTGATGCAACGGCGCCGACTGGGGCGGAAAATATAATGTTTTACACCGCGACGGAATCGGGCAAAGAACCGTTTTTAGATCTTTCCTACGCGCTTACAAAACCGTCGAACTTTACTATCGATCCGGAAAGTTCGACGAGATTGATCCTGACATGGACGGACAACACTGATGACGAGGATGGGTTTAGGATCATCGACCCGTTCACCTATGCTTATATGGATTCTGCGGACGCCGATTCGACCTACAAGGTATTGACCGGACTCGATGTAAATACTCTCTATCGCTTTCGGGTGCAGGTTATCCGCGGCGCATCGGACTTTGAAGTATCGGACGCCGACTCCGGTTACACTCTGCCGGTGATCACCGGGGCGCCGACAGTATCGAATCCAACGAACACGACGCTCAAGGCGGTTATCGACACGACCGGGACCGGGAACCCGTCCTATACGAAATATCTGCTCATGTTATATACGGCTGCCGGGGACACCTATGCAGCCGATTATAGCGGCGACAGCCTCCAGGTGTTCAATCCGTTCTTTGTCAACGCAGACTCGCTCAATTCTTTGATAGATGATAGCCACCATTGGGGGACCTACGTCGCACATGGCAGCACGACAGGGACAACGTTTACGGTCGAGCCAGGACGAACTTTCACCGGCAAGGTGTTCGCAAAATCGGGGCAATAGGAGGCGGCATGGAATATATGAGTCTGGCAATGCTTGTTCAGTACGGGACGCCGGTGATACTGTTCGCGCTCATCGTGCTCAATGTCTATCAGTCGTTCATGATACACCAGATGCGCAAGGAATTGAACAATGTGAAGGAGAATATCACCTGGGGCGATACCTGTGGAGAACGCCATGATGAAATCGGCAGGCGGCTCAGGACACTTGAACGAAAAACAGGGCTTAACGGCGCGGCGGTGTGAGGTAGTGAGTCATGGTAAAAGTCACTGACACGCAGATGGTTAAACTTTGGCCGCATATCCGTCTCGACCAGATCGAACGTCATGGCGAACCGTGCATCGACAAAATGGATAGGGGTACTCTTGATCTCCTAAATACAATGTGCCGGGAAGCCGAATGGCAAAAGAACTGGCTATTTAACATCAACAGTACATGGCGTGAAGGCTCAACCGGGATGCACCCAGAAGGTAAGGCGGTTGACGGCTATTTCTACAAGAAAATGCCGGGCGATGTGAGCGTCTGGGAGCAGTACGAGTTCGCTCGAAAGTATCCCTGGGGCGGCATCGGCGCGTATCCGTTCTGGATCACACCTGGGATTCACTGCGATAGTCGGCCGACAATAAACCGCATCGCTACATGGTGGAGAGATGCGAGCGAGAACGATCATAGCTTGGCAGAGGCCAAGCAGATATTTGGGGTGGAAGTATGACCATCTTCTTTATAATCGTATGTCTCATAGCCGCTTATTTCCACGGCATCCATGAGGGCATGATCATGACGCAGGATTGCGACCTCATGCACAACTTCGCGTATCCAGGCGTTCGCGGGCACGATTGGATCGACTTGTATCATGTGCTGTCGCCGGGGCGGGACATGCTGTTTATCCTGCTTGGCTTCTCTCTCGCGGCGACCATGCTGTTTGTCGGCTTTATTGGGATCGCGCGGGTACTTCCCGGCATCGTCTTTGGCTGCTGGGAGCTCGCAGAGATCGGCTATGCCATGGCTCGCGGCGGCCGCGTGATATTCCGGAGCCGGGGAACGCCGTACGAGCATGTCTATTTTCTTTTCTTCGACCGCAAGGTAACCGGGCGATGGGTATATATCGTCCATGCCCTGCGGATAGTGGCAGGAATTACACTTTTAATTGGAGGTGTGCTGTGAAAAAGTTTCTACTGTTTACGCTCATGTTTCTGCTGGTCGCGGCGACAGCGTTTGCCGGGCCGATGGAAGCCGTCAAAGGCTGGTTCTCATGGACTGCGGCGGCGTTCATCCTGAGCGGATTGCTCGCGCTCGGTGTGATCGGGAAGTACACGCCATGGCTGTCGAAATTTCTCATCGCGGTGGGGGCGCTCATCACCGGCATCGGGCTCGCGCTGGCCGACGGGAAGGTTACTGTCGACGAGCTCAAGGAGGCGAAGGAAAACCTCAAGGCGGTCAGGCTGCTGTTGAGACCGCCGAAAGCAGGCGACAATGGCTGACGAGGAAAAAAAAGTAAACCGTCCCTGGTGGAAAAAGAAAACCAACTGGGGGCTCATACTGTACGCTGTCGGAGAGGGCATGATATACTTTCCGGTCACCATGCCGTTCGCTCCGATAGTGAAGGTTGCCGGTACACTGCTTGCTGGATACGGGGTTGCCGATAGGGTGACAAAAAAATAAGCTGGTCCGATAAAGACGGCGTACTGAATAGGAGGTTTATGACTGCACGGGATATGACCAACGACCAGATGATCGATGTCCTCGCCGGACACTTCAAAAAGTACGGTGTTCTCGGGACGCATCTTTACCGGCGACACAGATTGACGCCGCCAGTTGCAACCTATCACCATCGCTTTGGATCATGGGCGGAGCCGAAACGTCTCGCCATCGAGCGCGCGGGGATCGATCCATCGAAAGGTGTGGCGCGGCCGCCTTCCGATGAGACAGCTGAGAAGTTTACCACCGATTTCAGCGGCGACAAGGGCAGCATCGAGACCAACTCGACCCGTATCAAATCGCTCGCCGATGCGCTGGCCTGCGCCGATGTCGACCTTGAAATCTGGGAGGTCGACCGGTATGTCATCAACAAATGGGAGGTAGGCGCGAAGATCCCGGACGAAGCGGGCAAGGACTATCTGAAGGTCGAGCCGCTCTACCAGGTGAAGGTCTGGCTCAAGCGCAAGACGCCGACGCTGCAGCAGCTCATATTCGACGAGCTCGCTGTGATGCTCCGGGAGAAACCGCCGAAGTTCCCGAACCGTCCCCGAAAAGTACAGCGGGATCCGCACCTCCTCGAGCTCTCGCTCTACGACACCCATATTGGGATGCTCGCCTGGCAGGCGGAGACCGGGCAGGATTACGACCTCAAGATCGCGGAGGGGCTCTACCATTCCGCTATCGAGGACCTGATCAGCAAGACCACCGGCTTCCCGATCGAGGAGATACTGCTTGTGGTGGGGCAGGATTTCTTCCATATCAACAACGCAGAGTTCACCACACAGAAGGGAACGCATCAGGATACAGACAGCCGCCTGCCAAAGATATTCGCGACCGGGCACAACGCGGTGATCGATGCGGTCGACCTGTGCCTGACGGTGGCGCCGGTAGAGATTCTCTGGGTCCCAGGCAACCACGACACCGAGACCTCGTTCTTCCTCTGCAAGTATCTCCAGGCCTACTACCGCAGCTGTGGTCATGTCACGGTCGATGTCTCGCCAACGCACCGTAAGTACAAGCACTATGGTGTCAACCTCATCGGCTTCACCCACGGCAACGAGGAGCCTCACCGCGACCTGCCGACGATCATGGCCGGGGAACGCCGCGACATCTGGAGCGAGGTGAGCTGCTGCGAGTGGCACGTCGGGCATTTCCATAAGCAGAAGGAGACGCGGTACAGCGCAAGCGATACCTTCGGCGCAGTCGGGGTCCGTGTGATCCCGAGCCTTTCCGGGACGGACGCCTGGCACTACAGCAAGGGGTATGTCAAGACGCGCAAGGTCGCCGAGGCCTACCTCTGGAGCAGGGGCCATGGCTACACCGGGCACTTTTCGACGAACATAAGGGAGTGATGGCGGCGATAAATGGGACGGTGATCGAGGAGGCGATGAGCCTCCTTTTTTTATTGTGAAAAATAATTGATAAAAAGTGAAAATAATACTTGACATAACACGTTTTATAGTATATATTAGCAAGTACAAAGAAGAAGGAACCACCAACCAGGAGACGGAGATGGAAACTGAAAACAAAACAATCAAAAATACTCTGAGGGTCACAATCGACAAGAGATATGATGAGGTTGTGGTAGTTGATGAGCATTATAGTGAAATTAAAATAATAGGTTATGACTGGGAGCAGGCTGGATACACATGGGAAAAGGACATACAGCCGATTATCGACCTTGTCAAAACCGATGAACAGGAAAGAGAAATTACAATGACGCGCGAAAAAGTAGTTAAAACATTTGGTAATGAAACGACGGAACGAATGATTGACCGCCTCAATGGTGGATACAGCGAGTAATAAAAAACAAGGGAGGGCAAGATGAGAATCAAACTTGGTTGTAATGAGACAAGAGTAATGCCTGACGGCAGTTGGTATGTCAAGAGTACCGCAGTACGGCAGGGTTGTCTTGAGCAAGGCGGTGTCTGTGGTCGTATATATCATATTACGTCTGAGGCGCTCCGCGTCCTGCATGTTACCGGAGCACCGGGCGACGAATACAACGATTTGATGGATAATGACACCCGTGTACGTGCCGCATTGCATGACGGATTTGAGCAAACAGGCGTCAAGATAGTAATCAAGGGGCATATCGTACAATAAACTCTATCACCGGGCCGGCGGGTATCCGGCACCAGGAGACGGAGATGGCAGGATATGACGGGTACTCGAGATCGAACAACGCGGTCGATGCGGAAAGCAAAGGGCGTTACCCGATGACGAAGGCTGCGCGGATCGTGGCGAAGGCGACCGGGATCACGATAAAAGAGGCTCGTCGGGTGCTCATTGAACTCGGAACGAAAGAATTCCATCATACATCGAAGTTTTATAATGCGGCTAAATATTATGATACGAAACGCGCCATCGATATGATTCTCCACGGCAATCCCGATTATACCGATAACATCGAGTCCGATAAATTTGAAGCTGAACATGAAATTATCAAAGCAAAACGCGCCGCATGTAAGCATGAATGGACGGGCAAGTCGTATCGCTGGTATTGTCCGAAATGCGGCGAAACAGATCACAAATATGAAAGACCTGAATAACCTTCGTCGCTAAACTGGAGGATTGTTGAGTGAAATTAAAAACGGATTTTTGTAGACGGTGCGGTTTTGGATCAGATCCCCAAAAGCCCTGGGTTTTCCGAGTCGATCATCCCTGAACCTGTCCCAACTGTCATTCGGCGGCGTGGGATCGACCGCGCACGGGGAACGAGCCGGGGCCAAAACCGAAAAAGAAAGTGTAGCAGAATGTAGCAGATCGGTGAATGTTCACTATGTATGTGCAGGTATAAACAGGTATAAAATGTAGCAATAAAAAATCAGGCACTTGAACTCAAATTACTGTAAGTGCCTGATTTTACTTGGTGCCGAAGGGGGGAATCGAACCCCCATGTACTTGCGTACGGCGGATTTTGAGTACTCCGATAAGACTATATATTATAATAGCTTATAATTTTTATTGCTACATAAATCTGCTACACTCTACTAAAATCAATACCTTATGTGCACTTCTTCCGGCTCGGTGTGGGCGTATCCCTCGGTGACCGTGATCGAGCTGTGATCGAGGTGGTCCTTGATCTTCCAGGGGGACTCGCCGGAGAGCAGCGCGTGGGTCACGAAGGTATGGCGCAGGCTGTGCAGGTGCAACGATTCCGGGAGACCGGCGGCGCGAAGGTAGCCCTTGATCCAGTGAGTCAAGGTGTCCGGCTGGCAGACATGGAGCGGACAGTCGCTGTCGCTGCGGGCGAGAAACCAGCGCAGATCGTCGAGCGCCGGCGTCGGGAGTATGATCCATCGCTCGCGGTGGCTGTGGTGTTTGATATTCGGGACACGGATACGGCGACGGTCAAGGTCGACTGCGTCGCGGCGCAGCTCGAGAAGCTCGCGACGGCGCAGGCCGGTGTAGAGATACATGCGGGCGATGCGGAAACCCGGCTCATTGCCTGACGATTCGGCGGCGGCAAGGAAGCGACCGATATCGTCGAGGGACAGGTGACGGTGTTCCGGGTGGTGTTCGGCGAGGGCCTTGAACCGCTGGAACGGGTTGCGCTCGATGAGGCCGTCGTCAATTAGGCGATTGAGCGCGGCGCGGATGTGACGGCACACCTTATTGACCGTCACCGGGCAATCGCCGGACCGGAGAAGGGCGTCCTGCAGGATGCCGACTGCGTTCCGGGTGAGCTCGCGGAAGGGCGTGTCGGCGCCGAAGGTGGATGACAGGTGTGCGAGCGCGATACGGTATTCCTTTGCGGTGCCGTCGCTCTTTCCTTCGTGGGCGACGCGGCGCAGGGTTTCCGCGGTGAACCAGGCGAGGGTTTCGGCGCCGGGCGTCTGGTCTGTGACTGCGGCGTTGCCGGTCAGGCCGTAGTGATGGGCGACAACATCGAGGGCCTGTTCGCGGGTGTGGTTGACCACATCGACGCCGAGCTTTTTGCCGGAGAGCAGGACACGGCGGCGGGTCCCGTCGGCGTCGACCGAGATGCGACTGATCCACCACCAACGGGAGTTCTTTCGTTTGTAGACTGTCGGCGCGGGCACTACATGCAACCCTTGTAATAAGCAATAAAAAGGATGATCACGATAACAAGGATGCCGCCGTTTTTAAGGAGCGATCCAATGCTTTTGAATAAGTCAACCCCTACATATCTGCCTTTTTTACAATAAGGACAGGCATCAAGATTCTCTGGATACTCTTTTTTACAACTCCAGCATAATACCAATGTTACATCGGATGTTGAAATGGGTGCTCCGCAATGAGGACAGGAACCCGCCTTATCGCTCACTTCTTTGCTGCATTCAGAACATTCAATCAGCGCCATGTTTTACCGCCTTACTGAGTTTGAAATCAATAAACTCCACGATCTCGTTCAGCAAATCCGCGTCCTCTATCTCGCAGAGCCGTTCGAATATTTTTGTACGTTTTAATGATATATCGTTCACTTCATTGCGCTGCCCATGGGCGCTCCCTGCATCCAATTTTATATGATTTCTGTGAACAGAAATTAATCGGTCAAGATGATTACTGAAACGTGCTATAGTCTTCTTTTTAGGTTCATCTTGTATTAATTGAAATGTGCCAGAAGCCGTGAAGTCGCTCAAATCTGGCACAGATATTTCTGCTGGTTGAAACCGCTCGAGGTTCTCATCGAGCTCCCAGGGTTTCACACCAAAGAAGTCAGCAAGGTTGAGAATGCGGTCGAGCGGGCCGCTCCATTCGCCGCGCTCCATTCTTCCAATCGTATTAATACTTATACCGATTTTTTTTGCAAGTTGCGCCTGGTTAAGACGCCCTGCTTTTCTTAGGCGGCGTAAATTTTCAGATAAACTCATAATATTAATAAATATTTTTCAATCAATAAATCAAGCAAAAACATATCATTATATCTCCATTGGTTTATATATCTCATTAATAGTGGAATATTTTGCTTGACAAACACCCATACATAGTATAAATTCCCACTAATAATACTTATGAAAGGAGCAGTCAATGGAACCACTGTACTATCCGAATTTCAACGCCGTTCTCTTCCGCGCGATCCATCAGAAGTACCGGTCGCAGGATGCGTTCGCGAAGGTTGTGGGGTGTTCGCAGTCTTCGGTGTCGTATATCGTGCTCGGCGAGCATTCGATAAGTGACGAGAATAAGCGCTGCTGGGCTGACGCGCTCGACTCCACGGTCGAGGAGCTGTTCGGCGAAGCGGTAGAGGTATAATAGTTTGGGGGGCTGATCGCCTATAATCAGAGACGCTGAGCTGGCGAGCCAGCGGTCGGATTCGCAGCCTCCCAAATATAATAATCTCGGCGGCCTGCTGCGGGGTTTGCTGACGGAGCTTTCATCTCCTTTCCTCCTTTACCTGCAGCGGGCCGCTTGTAGAAAGGTCAACCGATGAACCGAATGCTGTCGCCGGCGCAGTTCGCTGAACTGACGCCGTTTTCCGCCGAAAGTATCAGGCGCCGTCTCCGCGAGCAGGGATCGTCGGCGTTTCCCGGAGCCCGTCGGTACGGCCGGCTCTGGCTGATACCAGAACACACAGCGTCGGTTCTCGGCAGGCCTGCGTCGCCGCCTACACCGGTTTCGCAGGCCGTAAGAACTGCCGAGGAGCAGGAGGCGTTCATGCGCGAACGCGACCTCGAACTCAGGAGGAGGTAACCTGGCCTCGTGAGTATAATATAGCATAAAAGAAACATCACACAATTCAAATGTATCACCGTTGATGCAAAGTGGGAGGGCAGTGGACATGAGCGATAGATGGCGGGACGACAGCGAGTACCGGGTGTTCCTGATGCGCGAGCGCGAGCTGTTCGGGAAGAATTTAAAGGAGGTCGCCGAGGCGATGGGTAAGAGCGAGCGCTGGCTGTACAGCGTCATCGACGGCACAGTCAACCTCATCCCCGACGACATTGTGCTGTTCGCCAATATCACCGGCGAGCGGCGGTTCGTCGAGTGGTTCACCCAGCGGGTCAAGGGGCTGACCCTCCGCGATGCGGCGCCGGGCGAGCTCGACGGCGATGTTTACGACAACCTCGAGGGGGCGCTCGACAGGGTGAACGCGCTGTTCGGTGAGTACCGTAAGGCCCGGAAGGACGGGAAGGTTGATGAATTGGAGATGATCCGCCTGCTCGATATTGTTCAGCAGCTCCGCGACGAGGCGGACACCATTGAAGCGGAGCTGACACACTCACATGGAGGTATGAAGTGATCAAACTTGGATCGAAGGTTCGTGATACACTTACCGGGTATGCAGGGGTTGCTGTTGCGAGGACAGAGTATCAGTATGGATGTGCAAGGGTCGCCATTGAGGCCGCCACACTGACCGAAGGAAAGCCTGTTGACCCTCAATGGTTCGATGAACAGCGTGTCGAGGTTGTCGAGGAAGAGGCGCCGAAGGTGAGCAGGGACAGCAGCGCTACCAGTGGCGGTCCGCAAAAAGACCCGTCAATTAGCTCATCGAAACAGTGACCGAAATAGTCAACATCGGGCGCGGCCTCTGCCGGACAACCCTGCGGGCGAACAGCACACGCAAGAGGAGCCGTCTCGAAAGCCTGCCCGGGATCCGCATCGTAGGGAAACGGGTGATCTTCCCGGCGGACATGACCGGGGAAGTGCGACGGGAATTAAGGAGGTGAAATGATATGGGGAAGAAAGCGTCAAATCCAGTACCACCGCCGATACGATGTAAACCAAAACCACCTATTGAACCGCTTTATATCGGGATGGACTTGTCGACGAGCCCTGATATAACGATAAAGATATTTAGTTGGATGGATAAGAATGGGCTCCGCCATTATAGCAGGCGACAACCAAGAAAAACGAAGGGTGTAAGGGAGTGGTAAAAGAAGAGGAGACACTGATGAACATGAATGATACGAAAGTAATTCAATACACAGAAGGAAACGCCGCAGGACACGGACAGCCGTATGACGACTATCTGCACACCACCCAAAAAAACGCCGATAAAATCAAAGCGAAAATTATAAAAATACTCGAGCGGGCAAAAATACACCAGGCGGAGATACATCTCGGTATGGATGAGATAACAGCGTTGGGAGACGAAGAGCCACGATTTATACCAAACGGGAAATTCTCTCTCATGGTTACCGGACAGAAGAGGGGAGGAACACATGGCTCAGATTGAGGGCAGACGCGATGGTTGGATGATGATCTGGGTTCGGTTCATCGAGGATTGTTACGACTTGGTGCCGTGGAGAACGATACAGGTGCTGCAGGATGTGATGGAGGAGGGCCACGACAAGGGGTTCACCGGCTGGCGCGACAAAGGGATACTGTACCACCTCGACCGCATACAACGTCACATTGACCTGTATATGGACGGCGACACCAGCGAGGACCACCTCGGCCACATCTTCACGCGCGCCATAATGGCAAAGGCGATCGAGCGGGGGAACTGATGGCTGAATCGACGAACATCGAATGGGCGGACGCCTCCTGGAATCCGTGGATGGGTTGCGATCCGGTGTCGCCCGGTTGCAAGTACTGCTATGCAAAACAATTCTGGAAACGGCTGGGTCTGAAACCCGGCGAAGTCAGGCGGGCGAAAGACGCGACCTTCAATGCCCCGCTCCACTGGAAAGAACCGAAGCGGATAATCGTCGGCTCGATTACCGATTTCTTCCATGAGGCAGCGGATAAATGGCGCAAAGAGGCTCTTGAAATTATGGCGCGATGCCAGCGTCATACGTTCATTATCCCGACGAAACGACCAGAGCGCATTATCGAATGTCTCTATGGCAGCAACTATTGGATGCCGAATTGGTGGTTTCTCGCCTCGGTTGAAAATCAGGAAATGGCGGACAAGCGCATCCCGGAGCTGCTCAAACTCCGTAAATACGGCGACTGGCCGGTACTCGGTTTGAGTGTTGAACCGATGCTTGGATTGATGAATTTAAGATTGGGTGGATGTGGATGGTGTGATGACTGTAAAGACTATCCTGGTGGCTGTGAAGACCCTATGTTCAAAACATCTTCTGGTAAGACACCTATTGATTGGGTCGTCTGTGGCGGCGAATCCGGCCCGAACGCCCGTCCCTGTCATCCCGACTGGGTGCGCTCGCTCCGTGACCAGTGTATCGAAGCGGGGGTGCCATTTTACTTTAAACAGTGGGGAGAATATATACTTAAAAGTCAAAAGCCTGAAGGCGCAAAAACAAAAAGTTTCGGAGTACTTTCTCCCGACGGAACTTGGTTTGAAGGACATACCGGCTGGAACGGTCGAGATATTGACCCTGATACCGGCGAGGCGTATTTGGTGGAGGTCGGCAAAAAAGCAGCCGGTCGCCTGCTTGACGGGCGTGTGTGGGATCAGAACAAGACCTGACCAGGTTTGAATCCGCTGCTGCTGGGGATATAAATGCCAATAGACTTCGCCGACATCTCTGCGCGCTTGGTGCCATACATTGAGAGCATCGTCGCCGATGAGCTCCCCGGCGGTAAGCGCCAGGGCGGCGAGTGGGTGGCGCTCAACCCGACGAGGGCTGATTCCCGGTCCGGCTCGTTCAAGGTCAATATTCGCACCGGTGTGTGGTCCGACTTCGCCACCGGGGAAAGCGGCGGCGATATGATCTCTCTCTACGCCTATCTTCACGGCGTCGGGCAAAAGGAGGCGGCCGAGGCGCTCCGTGATCGCTACTGTGGGGGCGCTCGCGAAAGCAGGCCAAAGCCGGCGCAGAAAACAGAGAGCAAGCGTCAGAAATGGACTCCGGTGATGCCGGTCCCGGACGATGCGTCGGAGCCGCCGAAAGCGCACTATCACTATGGGCGCTGGTCGAAGGTATGGTGGTATCATGACGCTGCCAGCCGTGTCATCGGCGGTGTCTGCCGGTTCGACCGCGCCGATGATGACAAGGTGGTCATTCCGCTTACCTGGTGCCGGGGCCGCGACGGAAAGCAGGAATGGCAGTGGCGGTCGTTCACGGTACCGCGTCCGCTCTACGGGCTCGACAGGTTGGATGCGAAGCCGGGCGCGCTGGTGCTCGTGGTCGAGGGCGAAAAGTGCGCCGATTGGGGCGACGCTTACCTTGTCGAAATGGCGGTTATATCGTGGCCCGGTGGATCGAAAGCGGTCAAAAAGGTCGATTTCACTCCCCTCGAGGGGCGCGATGTCTACCTCTGGCCGGACCGCGACCGTGCAGGCTGCCTTGCCATGCTCGATGTCTATGAGGCGATCAGGGGCACAGCTCATTCGGTCGTGATCGTCCGTCCCCCAGACAGCAAGCCGAAGGGCTGGGATATCGCCGATGCGGTTGATGAGGGCTGGACAGCGGCAATGCTCCGGAGCCACATTCGCGGCAACATGATGAGTGAGGAGGAGTGTCGAAGGGCGCACGAGGTGGCGCGGGACGAGAAGCGAATGGAAACGCCAGATGTGGGCGACGCAAAAACGGCTTCCAACGACCATGACGATGGTGGAAATGGCAATGGAAGCGGCCCAGAGGGCGATTTTGCCGCGCCCGCTCCGCGATTTCACTTCACCGACACCGGCAACGCCCGCCGCCTGGTGCATTATTACGGCAACCGGGTCAGGTACAACGACGATCCGTTCGGGAAGTGGTTTATATGGGACGATGTCCGCTGGCGCGAGGATAAGACCAACCGGATATACTACTACGTCGACCGTGTGGTCGCCGACATCTACAAAGAAGCGTCGGATTCGTCCGACAACGACCAACGTAAGGCACTCGGAAAGTGGGGGTTTAAAATGGAAGAAATGAGACGTCAAAGACAGATGGTGGCGAAAGCCGAGACCCTTCAGGATATCGTCATTCTCGCTGATGATCTCGACCGCGACAATTACCTATTGAATGTGCGCAACTGCACTATCGACCTGACCAGCGGCGAGCCGGTGCAGAGGGAACACCGTCAGGCCGATTATATCACGAAGCTCGCTGATGTCGAGTACGATCCGGGCGCCGATTGTCCGCGCTGGGAGGCGTTTCTGCTCGATATTTTTGACAACGACCTCGACCTGGTGCAGTTCATTCAGCGCGCGGTCGGGTATTCGCTGACCGGCGACACCAGCGAACAGTGCTTTTTCTTCGCTTACGGGACTGGGCAGAATGGGAAATCGGTGTTTTTTAATACATTGGGGCTTTTATTGGGCGATTACTGGGGAAAAGCGCCGACTGATATGATAATGCAGCAGCAGTTTTCGCAGGTGCCGACCGATATTGCTGATTTAAAAGGCAAACGCCTTGTAGTTTGCAGCGAATTAGCAGACAACCGTAGAATGGATGAGCAGCGTATAAAAGACTTAACGGGTGCTGATAATTTTTTGAAAGCGCGCCGTATGAGAGAAAATTATTTTGATTTCAAACCAACACATAAGCTCTGGATGTACGGAAATCATAAGCCGAATATTTACGGCACCGATATAGGTATCTGGCGACGGGTCCGGGTGATCCCGTTCATTGTGACCATCCCTGACGAGCGGAAGCGTCCAATGGTCGATATGATCGCCGAATTTACGGCGGAGATGTCCGGTATTCTCAACTGGGCGCTGGAAGGCTATATGTCGTACCGGGAGAAAGGCCTTAATGAGACGTTGGCGGTGACCCTCGCGACCGATGAATACCGTGTAGAAATGGATATTGTTGGTCGCTTTATTAATGAATGCTGTTTTATTAGCAACAGCGCCTCCGTTCTCGCAACGAAATTTTGGCAAGTTTACAACGGCTGGTGTCGTAATAACGGCGAACATGCCATGTCAAGCCGTCGTTTCAACTCGAAACTTCGGGAGCTCGGTTTTGACGTTTCGTCCGGCACGGCAAACAAAACGTTCGTTAAGGGAATAGCGCATACAACCGAAGCGGAGTTACAAATTCACGACAACGAACCTAACTATTAGTTAGGTAAAGTTAGGTTTATAAAAAACTGTAACATTCAGTATTACAACATGATAGATGGTATAAGTTAAGTAAGTTAGCTAAATTCCCTGTGGGGTAGCTGATAAATAGGGGTCGCGTAGTCAACAGTAGTATTACTTAACTTACTTAACTTTTAGGCGATAACGATATGAAAAAACAGCAGGATACATCAAAACACGAACCTAACTATTTATTCTTTAAAGTTAACTTTAGTTAGGTTGATAGGAGGCGACATGGAAAGCACAATGGAAGAGACTGTGAAGAAAACCGATATCAACGCTGCGCATGTGCTTGGTACGGTCCATGAGAAGCCGATACTTCGATTCACGCCGTCCGATCTGCCGGTGACACGGTTCGAGCTTGTAACCACCACGCCGCGGCAGCAGGATAACGGCGAGACACAGTTCGAGGTGGTCCGTCACTATGTGGTGGTCTTTGGTCCGCTGGCGATGTGGGTGTCCGATGAAGTGAGCGCAGGAGACCGTCTCGATGTCGGGGGGCAGATGAAAACGAGTTTTCTGTACAGGGATAATGCCGGGCCGCGCTTCATAACCGATGTTATCGCCGATGTGGTGGAGAAGGTGGAGGGATGAAAGAATACCCGATTATATTCAGAGGCGATATGGTGAACGCAATTCGCGCTCGCGAGAAAACACTGACGCGACGGGTGATAAAAGACCCGCGCAGAGTTGGGGCAGAACTGCAACTTAACAAAGATAGACCGCCTAATTTTCCTTGTCCTTATGGTTATACAGGTGATCATCTTTGGGTGCGAGAAACATGGGCGGCGGAACACCGATTTGACGGCCATGCCCCGCGTGATATACCGAAGGGTGTCCCTATTCATTACCGTTCTCTGGAACCGGGGCCGAGCGGACTTTTGTGGCGACCATCTATTTTCATACCGCGATGGATGTCGTGTATTACACTTGAAAATACCGGCGTTAGAATTGAACGATTACAGGACATAACAGAAGAAGATGCGGTTGCCGAAGGTGTAGGATATGGATTCCAGATGAACGGGGGCTGGCCGGATTACCAACATATAAAAAATGGCATCTGCGAACTCACACAGGATAGCGCCCAAATGAGTTTCGCTACCCTGTGGGAATCAATTCACGGAATCGACAACCCGAAGGCATGGAAATCCAACCCGTGGGTGTGGAAAACTTCATTCAAGATGATAAAGCCCGCAGTTACGAAGGTGGAGGGATGATTACCATCGGCAGCCTGTTCAGCGGCATCGGTGGTTTTGAACTCGGTCTTGAACGGGCAGGTTTCGGGCCGGTGAAATGGCAGGTTGAGATAGATGATTTTTGCAACAGGATTCTGGCGAAACACTGGCCGGACGTAACGAGATACAGGGATATACGCGATGTCGGGAAACACAACCTCGAACCAGTTGACCTTATTTGCGGGGGATTCCCTTGCCAACCTTTTAGTGTTGCCGGGAAGCGAAAAGGCACAGCGGATGACCGTTACCTCTGGCCGGAAATGGTCAGAGTCATTTCCGAAGTCAAGCCTGTTTGGGTCATTGGCGAAAATGTTCCTGGAATCGTCCCGATGGAACTCGACAAAGTGCTTTCTGACCTGGAAGGTGAAGGCTACGAAACAACAACACTTGTTATTCCAGCTTGCGCCGTCAACGCCCCGCACAGACGGGACAGGGTGTGGATCGTCGCTTGCGACACCACAAGCGAGAGACTACAGAAGTGCCAAAAGAGTGAACTCATCCAGCCCCTACTTCATGCTCAACGAGCAGATAGCGATGCTCCCGACACCCAGCACAAAAGATGTATCGGGAGGAGCCGTGGAAGCGATACCAACGGCAACGGGATACAAGCGGGTGAGCAAGCAGGGCGTGAGCCACGGAGCGCAGTTGCACGATGTGATGAAGATGCTACCGACAGCATCAAGCCGGGACTGGAAAGACGGAGACAGTTACGACAAGGTACCAGAGAACAGTTTGTTGCCCCGGAGAGTTGGGAACAGGACTGGGTTGAAGTTGCAACCCGCCTTTGTCGAGTGGATGATGGGGTTTCCGATAGGGTACATAGACTTAAATGTTTAGGCAACGCGGTAGTACCGCAGGTAGTGGAAGCGATAGGAAGGATACTATGGGAATGGCTGGAACAGCAGGCGCAGCAGTGAAGGTACCGCCGGTGGAGCACTTCGAATTGTTTCTCGTCATGCAGCAGCTCCGCCAGGCGACGGCCGACAGGCTCGATGAGATGGGGATATCATCGGAGAACATGATCGGTGAGGCGATGATCAACCCGGTGCAGGTGAGGAACACCATCATCCGCGCGGAGTATCACACAAAACGAGAGAGCGGCGAGAAGCATGACCAAGCGGTGTGTGATCTGTCGGTACAACACGACCTGTCGTATGCTCATATAAAAGATGTAATTAAGAAGAAACGGTGAAATCGTTTGTGGGGGCAAGATTGCCCCCCGAAATACCGCTTGACAGGTTGTATATTATAGTAGCTGCAATAAAACCTCCCACAACTTCCACGTGCAGCGGCTGACCGGGCCGTCAGGCGACTGGCGGCTCGGCACAAACAAGGAGGATGGATGCCGAGAAGGCCGAAACGACCATGCAGACAGCCGGGATGCGTGACGCTCACCAACGAAGGATACTGCGCCGCGCACCGCCGAGCGATGTATAAACGAATCGACCGTAACCGCGGCAACGCCAGTCAGCGAGGGTATGACGCTCGATGGCGCAAGGCTCGCGAGGTGTGGCTCCACGAACATCCGCTTTGCGTCGAATGCCAGAGCACAGGGAAGTTGACTCCGGCGACCGATGTGGATCATATCATTCCGCACCGCGGCGATCCCGTTCTCTTTTGGGATCGCACTAACTGGCAGTCGCTCTGCGATGTACATAGTAACGCAAAATCGGCTCGTGAGGGTATGGGGAGTAATTTTTCTATAGCTTTGAATCGGTAGAC
>Ga0307377_10001092_pt1 | contig 35479 bp, 50 predicted proteins | sample TR3MG_FD_202535 | JGI IMG/M metagenome (GOLD analysis project Ga0307377, IMG submission 202535) | Soil microbial communities from Risofladan, Vaasa, Finland - TR-3 | ecosystem: Environmental > Terrestrial > Soil > Coastal area > Acid sulfate soil | place: Finland: Risofladan, Vaasa | collected... | reverse complement strand
TTAATCTTAATGGTTTCTCCCTTGATCTTACGTATTTAATTTGTATTATCTGGGCAAAAATTTCTGCGTGTTTGACAGAATAAAGGACAAAAGGCTGTTTGCTTTCTGAACTTTCCCATAGCCAAATTATTTGTTTAGCTAATTTAGCAATTACAGTCAACCTAAGAGCCAGTAGTTCTTCGTCTTTAAAAAGTCCAAAGGGCTCCCCTATGCCATTAAAAATTTGCATCCAAAATGATCTGTATGGGTTGATTATATTCGAAATTGTCATCAGCTATCTTCCTCTAAAATGCAAAAATAAATCCCCCACAATTGCCATTTTTGTATTATAAGAGCATGTACAACAGAAGGCAACACTATTCTGAAGGAGTCAGGCCATGGAAAGTCTAGAAGATTTCGCTTATAAAGCAAAAACACAAGGGCAAAAAATGTTAAGGATAGCCATTGTGGGAGATCCACAAAAACGTCCTTGGACAGTTCGCGTAGAAGCTTACAACCGCTTAGGTTACGAAGTGCAATCAGACGACATTGGTATCTTTGAAGAGTGGAGAGAAAAGCTCTCTGCTATGGGCTTTAGAGTTACCGTTGTCTCAAGACAACCAATTAGCAAAATAGACCCAGAAATGCTCAAACTCTTCTCCCAATTCCCACCCACGGGAGACAAAAGAGGCTGGCCAAAAAAGCGGTAAAATGTGTCTTGACACAAGGCTGGTCCCCGAGGATAATTGTGTCTACTAAGTGGACTGATGTCCGCTAACACAAGTCCAAGGGAGGTATCCCCATGAGGATATGTATCCTCGCTGACGTTCACAATCTCTTCCATTCGGCTAGACAAGTGTTCTCGGGGAAGGTTGATTATTCAAGGCTTCTCCAAGGCATTGTTGGTGACAGAAAGCTTGTGAGAGCCATGGCCTATCTAACTTCTAGGCCAGACATTGACCAAGTGGGATTTATCGATGCTTTGGTTAAAAGCGGATGGGAAGCAAGAATCAAAGAATCAAAGATCCACATTGATTCTGTCAATGGGAAAAAGTCTATTGTCAGTCACCCTCCTTTGGTTGAAATGACGATGGACGCCTTAACCATCGGTTGTAAAAACGATTGTGTCTGCCTCGTTACAGGCGATGGTGCTCTGACCCCACTAGCGTTGCACTTAAAAACTACTGGTGTCAAAGTTGAAGTGTTCGGCATTGAAGGACAGACTTCAATGGATCTGCAAAAAGCGGCATCCAACTTCAAAGCCATTCGCCCAGAATGGATCATGCCAGATAAAAAATTCAAGACCAAAGAAGAAGCCAATGTCACATCTGCAACGAGTTACAATCCAGATGAGACAGAAGAAGAAGAGAAGCAACCCGTTGTCCCTAATCAACCTGCTTTGAGAACGCTTTAGACCTTCTTTGCAGTAATCTCATAGAGGGCCGCTCCTGAAAAGAAGCGGCCTTCTCTTTTGGCCCTCTTAGAAAAACCAGTTAATTTGTTGAAAAACCCACCGCCCGAAAAGGAACAAACGTGTCTTCGTATTGAGAGGCATATGCACAGGTTTGTACATGCGTTTAGACAGCGTGTAATCTACAATGATATAGGGCTTACCCTCTAGGTATTCCACTTTGTCTATCAAGTCCATTCCCCTTTACTAAACCACGTTTTCCCAACATCTGGGACATATCCCACTGATAATAGATTCTCTTGTGTTTTCTTCAAGGTATGGGAAAGCATCTATACAAGTTTATCGTGAATGAATCCTTCAAATCTTCTTTGGAATGAAGATGTGCCTTAAATTCGAATACAAAGGAGACGAGTTATCTTCCTTTTAAACCACCACATTTTGAACATTTTATTCCATCAGAGGAAGGTATTCTGCATTGACATGTTTTGAATGCCATACATAAATTATGTTCTGCACTGAGAGCCCTTAATTGTCGTTCCTGTGGGTCATACCTCATAAAAGCATGGTCGGGTAGCTGATAACGCTGTTTAAGGATAGATTCAGCTATTCGCGGTTGTGCTTTGTGTAAAGTTAGAATTGTCGCTATAGCTAGCATATTTGGTTTGGGGAACGGCTTACTCAACACTTTGAAAGATAGCTCTTGTCCTAGTCTATAGACAGACCAATTGATCAAGTCTTCCTCCTGAGACGTTATGTCGTCTACCATGCTACTTAGGTCTGTCAGATGAACAACTTTCATGACTTTTTCTCCCAAACGCAACACGTTGACGACCTCTAGTTTGTTACACGCAAGCTGAAGGCCACTTTCAAGATGTGGCCAGACCGAAGGAAATTCCACTCAAATTGTACAAGGACTGGAAGAAGTGTCAACCAATCTTTGTGTTAAATTAAAGCAACATAAGTCGTTTATTTGCAACTACTAACATGTTTATGGCACAAACTTCCCTGATCCGAGTCAAATCAAGACAATTAACTCTTCGACGTAAGGGAGTAATTCACAGGGAAGGCTCGTTACGTTTCGGATCACTGATTCTGTCATGGTTTCAATCAAACGTTTTGAGGTCTGGAGCCTCCGGCTCTTTTTCTTTTTCGGCCTTTCTTTTTTTAGAAACAACGGCCTTCTGTCCACCCAAGGGGGAAGGAATCTCGGCACCAGACAACCCTTCTACATCGGAGTAGCCCTGTTCGTCCGGAAAAATATTCCGTGTTATTACACTTGGTTTCTCTCTGTCTCCTATCCTCCAGACCTTCATTGTATTTTCTTTTTTGTTGAATTCAACCTTATCAGGCGACCAATTGGGCTTGATACCGGGGATGATATTTATTGCGGAAAAATCAGGCCTGTAGATAGTTATGAGTCCATCCTTCTCTTCTTTTTTTGCAAAGATAAGGATGTGCTTAAAAATTTCTTCATACGTCACCTGAATGGATCTCATGATTGCCCTCACTGAATATTATACTAGGTCTACCGGTATTGTCAAATCCACTTGACAAAACAATCTCTATATGTTAACTTCATACTAGGGGAGTAAATCTATGCCCACTAACGTCAAAAAGCAACCACTTTCTACAATTAGAAAGTGTGAAGATTGTAGCAAGGTTCTGTGTAGCCTAAACAAAAACTCCGATGGACTCTGTTTCGCATGCCAGAAGAAGAAACATGATGAGTGGAGACTAGCGATTCGCCATTAAATCTTCTATAGGCGATAGTTTGGACCAATGGATTCCGAAAGTCTCATACTGCCCCGGCCTTCTGCGAATGGGGTTGTACCGACCAATTTTTCTGAGCCTTTCAGCATTTATCCAACCAAGAACTTCGAAGTTTACTAGATCGCTTCTATCTGAATACATAAGAACGAAATAGCTGTCATCAATATGTTTGAGACGATTAAAGACTAAGCCACACCGATTGGGTGGTCTCAAGAACAGAAAGCCGGTTTTTTAGTTTTCCATGCGGACAATTTTATCTCGATAGGTTTTTTAAATCCTGTAAGATTGGTTTCTATATCTCTCCCCCGATCACTCCCATGTTTTTTCATGGATGCTTTTTTATAGGCTTCGAAAGTATCTTTGTCCAAACAGAGTGCTTTGGCTCCAGCCAATTCTGCTCGGATGCCTTCTAAATTTGTTTCCCTTTCAGATCTCTGTGATTGTTTTCTTGATTTAAGGTGAAGAGATTCAATATGGTCTGTTTTTTTTTCGCACCAAATCAGGTCTGATTTGCTCAGTGTGATAATCAAAAGAATTCTCCAGTTGTTAATTGGAGAATTCTCTGATTTTTCCTGATTCCCTTTAACCTTATTGCGGCTTCTCTTCAGGTTTCAACTTAAATCCGCCGTAAACAGTTTGGAAAGCGGTAGTTACCTTCTCAAGATGATCACCAGAAATTATAGCTACAGAGAAAGGTTGACCCTTCTTTGGCCGTTTGGGGAATTGGATTACGGCAAGATTGGCCTTCTTAAATTTATGAGTATTTCGGTTTATCGCTTTGGACGAAGAAGAACCGATAGAACTGCAAATCATCTCTCTTATGTTGCCCACCCAACGTCCATTTTGTATTCTTACAGGATTGTTGAGGATATTCATTGCTCTAATATTGCCTTTGTTTGCTCTGGCTTTTAGCTGCTCAAGTTTTCTGTCGCAATGTTTCTCCCAGTCAGGTCGTTTTCTCATTTCAACTTCGATGACTGACATGGGGATTAACATCTGGTCAATTAACTTTTTGGCCTCTTCTTTGTCAGTGAGATTTGTCTTCTCAATCAGAGCTTGAATTTCCCTGAACTTGCCGAAATCAGCAAGGAAATCGCATAAAATCCGATAGCCAGAACTACCACGTACTGGAAGGGCATGATCTCCAACCATTAACTTGGCTTTCTTAATTCCCTTGGTTTTCTTTACAACAGGAACAATTGGAATTTCAGGTGGCTGGTTTTGTTGAGTCTGTGCGACTTCCTCTTTAACCGGCTCTGGAGGAGTCACTGTCACAGGTATTTCCAAATTGGGCTCTGCCACAGGTTCTTGTGTGACAATTTTTGCTGGGATTTGAACCGGTTTAGTAACCGGTTCGGGGACCACACTTTCAGCAGAGGCAGTTTCTACAACAGGGACTAACTGCGTCTCTGTGTTAACAGCCTGTGAAGTGGCTTGGTTGAAACGAGATGGAACTGGAATCATCACGACCTCCTAAGCTAAGCGGCACATGGTTAATCGTCTTCTTCATTTTCACTAAACCCCATTGGTATAGACCAAGTTGCATCCCCATTTTTAGATGACTGCACGTGATTCTTTACTCGATCTAGACTATCACGGAGTATTTTAATATCAACAACTTTTTTGTTTAAATTAATGGTTTTCAAAAGTGCGAAAACAGCAATTTCTTGTACGAATGCAGCGGAGAAACCAACTAATTGTGAAATCAATTCTTTCTGATCTTTTTGTGATATTCTTGTCCAATCGCCTTGAAGTTTAGACTTAAGAAGGCTGGCAATTTCTTCTGGACCGGGGTTTTCAACAACATAGTAGGAATCGAATCGACTTGGGCGAGAAGTAAATGCATTGTCCAGCTTGTTAGGGTCATTTGTCGTTGCAATAGTCAATACTCCGTCAATCGTAAACAGGCCATCCAACATGTTTAATGTTGCAGCACGGATACTACTATTACTTCCGAACAAATCAGCATCTTCATAAACAGCAATGCAGGGTGCATTAATACTAATGGTCCTTTGCATCCCATCTAAAAGGTTATGTAAACGAGACTCTGATCCCAAACTACAATATATGACGGGGGCAATATTGTCACTAGAGATCGCTCTACAAATAGAAGTTTTGCCGTTTCCCGGAGACCCAGAAAGCAAGATTCCTCTTTTCCAAACCAGTTTGCGTTTTTTATACATGTCTTCAGATTTGAAAAAGGAAACTATCTCTTGGCGTATTTTATCTACCATGCCATCCTTCAGGAAAATTTCACTCCAATCCATCTTTCTATAATTGGTAATTTTTTCACCATGCTGATTCATCACTGCCCCGTCTCTCAGAGAAATGAGACGGCAAACTCTGTAGTACTCATCTATCAAACTTAAGGCTTTTTCTTGAGAAGAAGCAATAACGATATGAACAAGGATTTTTTCTACATCTCCGTATACAACTTGTAGATATGAGAATCTACATATATATCCTAATTTAAACTTAAAAATTTTATCATCAAAACAAGTGATATGAAAAGATTTGCTCCCTTGGATTTTGGAATCAATATATTTCAGTTCATCGTCAAAAAATTCATCACTGATTTCCTCTGCCTTTTCTTTTTTTGCAAAAACATCTAAATCGTTCAGACATTTATCGTAAACAGCAACATAACCACCCGGAACAAACCTATCACGAAGACTCAAGGAAATTTTTCTGACGGAAGTGCCGAAATTTACAACATCCCGAAGATGTGTCATTATGGTTTCCTTTCTGTCTGAATTATCTCATCTGTAAACACTAAAAACATTTCAAAGGTTAACTTTATCATATCTTCATCTGTTGAAAAAGGAGAAATTTCTTCTCTACACAAGTCCATCAATAAAACACCCAATCCAGAGAAAATGGCGTGTAGACACACTGCTCCCGGCAATTTTTGAGCCTCGTTCGTTAGACCAATCAACATGCCACCTGTCGTTTTTTTAAATTTAGAATCAGATACAGACCTTGGGTATGAAGCCAACAACAGAGAAGACAAGGAAAACGAATATACAGGAAGCTTCTCAAGATAGTTTTTGTTGAGGATAATAGGAATTTCAATGGCTACCTGTGTGAAACGAGCCATCGCAAGAAAAACCTGAATGGAGCCTATTGGAAGCTTTAAAATCGCTTTTCCCGTGTATTCCTCTGCTTCTAATTGTTTTTCCAGTTCAGTTTCATAATCAGCAGTAGAAACACGTTTGGGACCAATAATGTAAGCCTGTAAGAAAGAATCTCCATAGCTATTTTTTAAAATATTGCAAGCCGCCTCTTTGCTCTCTTTCAGCCACCGAGCATGGGCTTGGTTTCTAAAATGTTCTTCTTGATCCATTGTTTAAGACTCACTTTTTACTTTTGTTCAAAACCTTATCGACAATGCCGTATTTCTTAGCTTCCTCTGGAGAAAAATATTTGTCGTACATACAATCTTTTTCAATTTGATCCGCCGACTTTCCGGTGTGGGAAGACATTCTTTGAAGAAATAGTTGTTTGGTAAGCTCCAGTTGTTGAGCCTCAATTTTAACATCTTCTGTTTTACCTTCAATATGGCCAACCCATGGCTCATGGATCATAATTTTAGAAGTAGGTAAAGCCACACGTCGCCCCTTACTACCAGCAGCAAGGAGGAAAGCCGCAGCACTATAGGCATAACCAATACAGAAAGTTGCAACAGGAGCATTAATTAGTTGAATCGTATCGTAAATGGCGAAGGCAGCCAATACACTCCCACCTTGACTCATGATGTAAATCTTGATTTCTTCATCTTTATCTTCTTTTTCTAGAAAAAGAAGTTGAGCAATTACAGTACTTGACTTGGAATCATCAATGCCTCCCTGAATAAAGATAATCCGGTCTTTTAGCAAACGACTGTAAATGTCGTAAGCCCTATCTCCCTGTGCGTTCTTTTCAATGACAGTAGGGATAATCTCATTCTTGTGTTTTGGCATTCTTGCTCTCCTTGTTTTTTACATTGATCTTACACTGCATCTTTTCATGTTCCAGAGTTAAAGCTTCGGAAAGAAGTCTCATAGCCATATTAGCAAAAAGAGCATCTTTGTCCAGTTCCCATTTTTTGAAATCTGGATGGTCACTTGACCATTGTCTAACCAAAGAAACAGAATTTGCAACTGAAATTGAAATTACTGGTTCTTTTTCGAAATTCTTACACAACATAAAAGAAATCCAGTTGGCTATCTGATCAAGTTTAGGTGGAAGAGAGTATCCTTTCTCAGTCATTGGTTGAGAGTCTATAGCCCCATCTATAAAACTCTTTACAATGGTAGAAATATGGAGACAGAATTCTCTCCTCCACTCCCTACCCGTTGCAATTCTTGCGTAAATTTTTGGGTTTATTTCCTCTTTTGAAGTCTTGTCAATAAGGGCGGCGAAACCATCGTAAGAAATCATGGATGTTTTCCTTTTAAATTCACCAACAGCTATTTGATTGTAGCCCCATTTAAATTTTTAACAAGCCCATTTATCGCTTTATTTAATTCTCCCTCAATTATTCCCGGTTCAACAAATTTTTCCATATAAATATCACACATTACGGCATCCACTCGCTGTGGTTTATGCCACGAATCCAAAGCATTTTTCTCCAGTATTTTTGGAGCAAGCCTTAAACCTGCATCGTGAAGCATCATGCCAACTTTGTATGGGGAGGTTACCCCAATATCATATAAATTCCAGACCCTTTTCGATTTAAACTCAAGTTTGTCTGCACAAATTCTCTTAATCGCTTTAACAATGGTAGCATCACTCGTCATTGAGTTGGGCGTATCGAGTAAATCAGGGTACCTTAATAGTTTAGTTAATGTATTCCTTGGGGAAACACTACTGGAAAAGACCTGTCTGGGTCTCAAAATGTGTAATCCGACAAATGCTTCCTTCAAAAGCATAGCTTCTGCCGCAGCCTTTGTCCAAGAATAGAAACAGGCAGGAGTTGGGGGTGATTCTGGACTAAAAGGGGAGCCCGAGGCGTTATATGGCCCTTTCCAGATGCAACCAGAGGAAAAATGTATTAAGTTAGCCAGTTCATTTTGGCACATTCGGAGAAGCATCAAAGGGGCCTGCACATTGTTCTCAAAAGCATCTAGGGGATTATTTTCACAGTAAGGCAGATCTGTCTTCCCTGCCGTGTTAACAACGACATCAAATCCCCGTATGTCTTCAGATGTCATTTCTTGGATACGTTTTTTACACAGTTTTCCCGAGAGTTCTTTCTCAAGAATCTGGCCCATATGACCCGTTCCAACGATCAAAATGTTCACGATATCTCCTTGTTGACCAACCTCTGATAATACAAGGAATGAATCCTTTTTCTCAGAACTCAAAAGAAGCGAGGATATTGATATGTCTAAGATTATAACTAGTTGGTTGAGAAGCAATTGCAAGTTCGCCCAAATTGGTCCCGGAGAAGACGCAGAATCCTCATCAAAAAAAGAAGAAGGTTATGTTCAATGGATGACTTCTGACAAAGAACACTTCTCTCCAGCAATGCCAGTAATGAAAAAACTTACCCCCGGCTTCTACGAAATTGTAAGTACCATGCAAGGATTGTTCTTCGCCAAAGTAGATATCGGCAGAGAAGGCTTAATCAAGTTTCCGGAAACAGCTTCAGATAAAGTCGTTGCCGAAATAGAGAAGTTCTGGGAATCAGAAAAGAATTTCCGAGAACATAAACTATCTTTCAAACGTGGAATTATTCTCTACGGGCCTCCGGGTTCAGGAAAAACCTGCACGATTAAACTGATCATCGAAAACCTTATTAAACGCAATGGCGTCATTGTTAAATTTGGTAGCCCTTCAACTTTCGAAGCAGGCATGAAGATCCTCCGCAAAATCCAACCTGAAACCCCAATGATCGTTCTGATGGAAGACGTAGACGCTATCCTTGACAGATATGTAGAATCAGATGTGATCAATATTCTTGACGGTGTTGTTCAGGTCGATAAAATCATCTTTTTGGCTACCACCAACTATCCCGAAAAATTAGGTAGCCGCATAATGAATCGCCCTTCTCGTTTTGATAAAAAGTTCCTTATCGGAATGCCAAACCCAGAATCCCGAAGAATGTATCTTGAGCACATCGCAAAAGGCAAACTTTCCCAAGCTGAATTGAAAAAGTGGGTTGATGATACTGAAAATCTTAGTATCAGTCACCTAAAAGAATTGTTTGTTGCCGTCAAAATTCTAGGTGATGAATACACTCATGCCATCGATACTCTTCACGATATGCAGGTAAAAGTGGATTCAAGCGAATTTGATAATTTTGGAAAAAAGCCGACAGCCTATGTAAGCGAAAAAATATCCAGAAAATATTAAGGAGACATGATATGAACGAGAAATCAATGGACTGGGTAGATGAATTCATAGCCAGAATATCAGTAACTACAAATGATATCCTTGAAGTCGAGATTAATGGGGTAAAGATAGCTGCAATTATCAGCAAAGAACTCAGGGATTTTTTCTCTGATAATAAAGATTTACTAAGAGAAGTGGGTAAAGAACATTTCAAGGCTTTCCTCTTGTATATTCATCAGAAAAAAGAGGAAGAGGCTTTCATGGTTCTGCTTCAAAAAATGAGCGTGGACCAAATGATAGCCACCCTGAAGGGTGAAGCAGCTTCTTTGGCTATGTACAACGCAAAAATGGAAACATTTATCTCTAAGCTGAAAAAATTCGTTGTCTCTAGCCTTTTACCAATTACGGCAAAAGTCCTGTTCGCTGTACTGCTAGGATAAGTTTATTCTTGTAAACCTTCTTTTGCATCATCAATCAAACGAAGTGGGGCATTCGGATCAATCCCAGAAACCAGTAGGTGGGCCGTATTCTTAGTTTTATCTGCCTTCTCCTTGCCCCTTAAAGCCCTATCCAATTCATAGGTAACTTGAGCAACAGCCTCAATGAAAGCCTGATCCTGTTCTTTGGTTGTTTCACCATTCTTCATTTTAACAATGTAGGCAGCCGTTACTGCATTGGCCTTCATTGAAACATTCTTTGCCTTGTCATTACAGCCAACAAGTAAGACCAAACACAAGGTTAAAATGATTGGAATTCTCTTCATGGGATCGTCCTTTCATGTTCAATGACCACAGCAATCTGAAGCTTGCCCTTTATATCAGGTTGCATACAAAGATGCAAGACTTTTCCGCCCTCTGAAGCTAACATCTGATCGATACGAGTCCTAAGCTGGTCGTATTCGCCAAAAAGGAAAGTCTGCACTCGTCTCGGATTGGCAGCATAAACCTGTTCTTTAGTAGGTAGAACCTCTGTCTCAACCCTAGATGGCCTAGGTTGCATGGCTTGACCTATTCTAGGGATCTGTGGCTCACTCCCATCACTTACAATTGGTTTAAAACTATTCTTTTCTAAAACTTCTAGACGTTCCTTTTCTTTCTCTTTTTGTTTAGCAATTGAATCAGGAAGCTTGCTAGTTTGAACTTGAGGCATCGGTTCATCAACTTGGAACTTGAATTCCTCAGGACTCGATATGGGTTCCCACGGAGGTTCTTGCTCTCCATCTGCCCAAACACCAAATGGCGTAATAGACATAACTTCAAGCCTACGAACGGCTGACTCTTGAGAATCAGCAGTCATTTTACCTTTCCTGACGATGTTTTTTTCGTCTCTAAATCTATAGTGGAATATCATTTAATCCCCCATTCTTTTTTAATTTCCCTCAAAGAATCTTTGACCTCTTTCTGTGTCTTTACCAATTCATTAAACTCAGCTTGGGCAGTCGATAAAGTGGCTGTTGCATTTTCATACTGATCTTGAATGTCGGAAAGAATGCCGTTTTCAATGAACAGGACCAATTCTTCTCTTATACCGGTATCTGCTATCTTTTTGATACTAGCTAAATTAGTGTAAAGATCGTCTCCCCCAACCATTGTAGAAACCGTGTAATTACCAGCCTTCACTTTAAAAGTAAAAAAGTTCTCATCTCTTTCTAATTCTAAATCTGCATACGAGAAATCAAAATCAGAAACGTCCACAGAAACATTTGCACTGTCTTCTGGGTCAAAATCCAGTTTTTCAATCATCGATTGGTTTTTGACAAGGAATTCAAGAAGGGTCATTTTAACCTCCGATCCAGTTATTTGGACAGAACACTTTTCCTCCACCAAAACCTATTATACGGTTTACCAGCGGAGGGCCATTATATTCCCGTAATTTAACTCCCGATTCCTCCAACATCATCCTAGAAATCTTCCAAGATTCTTCCCATGCCGGAGTAGCCATCATGCGGTACGATGGGTGAACAATGACTTCGGATAATTGTTCTTGGATGATAGCCGTTGTGCAATCTGTACAAGGGAAACTTGTGACATATATTCGACAGCCACGGGGCTTGCTGCTGGCATTATGAATGGCATTTCTTTCTGCATGAGCAGTCAGGGCATACTTCAAAGGCCTTTCATGCCGTTCAGGAATATTATCATTTACACCACGCGGGAAACCATTGTACCCCAAACTCCTTATGTCATTATCAGGCCCCAAAATAGCAGCCCCAACCTTACTGGACTTATCTTTCGATTTCATTGCTGCCATAAAAGCGAAGGACATGGCAAACTGATCCCACGTCTCGAATTGCCGGTCCATAGATGAGGGCTTTTCAAGTATCGGCTTTTCAAGTATGGGATGGTTTCTCCTAATATAGATTTGAACTTCACAATTTTCTGATAAAAGGCCATCCTTGCATGAAAATTTGAAATACCGGTCAAATGATTCCGGCATCTTTGTGTCACCTTCACAATCATTATTAACTAGCGTGACGAAAAATGTGTTTATATAGGGCATGAATTGATCGTAAACGCTGGCTCCACCAGCTATAAATACCGGAGTCGTCAGGTTGTGGTACGATTCCAAAACTTCTTTTACACCAAAATTTTTTTCTTTAGAAAGAATAATCTCATGCCTGTTTTTCAAAAGAGGAAGCCTTTCGGCAGTCTTTCTGCCGAAAATAACTGTTCCACCATTTGTCTTTCTCTTAAAGAACTTCAAGTCTTCCGGAAAATGCCACGGGATACCGCCCTTGTCTCCAATAACATTCTTCTTGTTAACGGCAACGATACCAAACATTTAACGTCTCCGTGGGAGGACAGGACAGTAGAGTTGACGGCACACGCCATCGCAAGAAGAGATAATACATGAACAACCCACCCGCCAAAGACGGGTGGGTTTCCTGCTTCATACCTTCCAGATTACAAATGGACAGGTCCACAGGCTTTCAACCGTAGTTCCTACGGCTGTTTTCTGACGAATCAGAAGACTCTTTCAAGCCTTTGAATTTTACGTTGATAGGCAAAAATTCTTTCAAAGAAAGAATTTTTATTATCAACAACCAGATATTCAAACTGTCAAAGAGCAATTTGTGTCTTTTCAGACACATAAGGACTTGGTTTTCGTCCTCATTAATATTATACAGCATTGACTGGCGTCCATTCATCCCAGCGGCTGAAGACAGGTGGGTTTTCTGGACGCAACGGGATAAAAAAAGGCGAGTTGCCTCGCCTTTCGGGAATTTATTTTGTTATGTTATTTCTACAGCGGAGCGATCTTGGTCTGGACCAAGGTGTAGCCAAGTTCCCCAAGCTTTACCTGACACTTTTCGACCAGCTTTTCGGCCTTGGCCAGCTTCTTTTCATCGCTGATTTCCGGCGTACCCTTTTCCTCCTGCAATTCTTTCTTTGCCCGAGAAAGGGTCTTCTTGCCTTCCTTGACTTCCTCATACTTCTCAGGAGCATCCCGTTTCAGACGACCAGCCTCATGGACGTAAGCCGGTGAAGTGTGCATCTTCTCAGCGGCGGCTTTGACTCGTTTCGTTTTGTCACGGGGAGCCTTGGGGGCTTCTTCGGCTTCTTCGGCTTCTTCTGGAGAATCTTCTTCTCCTTCTCCATCAGTTTCAGCTTCAGCTTCGTCAGTGTCTTCATCTGGAGCTTGTTCGGTACCTGTGGGTGGAGCTTCATCCTCATCCGTTTTTCCAGAATTAGAAGCAGCTTCAGCCGCTCTGATCTTGTCAAAGGTATCGACCAGTTCAGCAGCCAAAGCGGCACGTTGACTTGCATCCAAATGGCGTCGGACAAAATTAGCCGTTAAAATAAAATTAGAAACGGCATCTTCGTCCGCAAGCTCATTGTCCTTATCCTTGATGACCGGAGGAACACCAGCCAGTTCACAAGCCCTCAGACGGTTTCGTCCATCAATGATCTGACCATGCCAACGGACAATACTGAACCGTTGACCATTCTTCTTAATGTTTTCAGCCATGTCCTTGAGTTCTGCTTCCGGTATCATCGGAAGCAAATTGGCCAGCGGATGGATGACGTATTGCATATCGGCTCCTTCACAACGGGGTTATCGAACCAACCTCAACACTGAGTTGAGTGTATCCTACTTTTAGAAGTTTGCAACTCCAAAAGTCACTTGTCGTAAGTATTTGTTTTGAAAAGGACTTACGGAAACCTGTTTCACGGGATTACATTAGACAACTGGTACCTAGTAGTCTAGACTCCCGTTGTCACCCACTCTACTTCACGGAAGGCTGTCAGGTCATATCCACCAGCATATGATACGCTGCTAGCCAAACTTTGTCTAATCTCTTTGAGCTTGTCGGCAATATTTCCACGGTAAGGGATTTCAATGCGGCGTCCTTCAATATATTCTTTCATCCCCTTATTGTGTTCCGAAGCACTTCCGAAATATTCTTTTGTAATTCGACCATCATCATGGATCACTTTTCGCCCCGGACTTTCCTCAAAACCTGCGAGGCTTCTACCCACCATGACAAAGTGAGCACCGGCAACAAGTGCCTTAGCAATATCCCCATTGTGTTCTATGCCTCCATCACTGATTATTGGTACTTTTGCATTTTTAGAACATTCTAGAACCGCAGAAAATTGCGGTCTTGAAAAGCCAGTTTGAAGTTTTGTGATACAAACACTTCCTGAAGCGATGCCAACTTTAATGGCATTGGCTCCCCATTCGGTAAGATCATCTGTTGCTTGTCGTGTACAAACATTTCCTGCAATCAAAAAAACGTGCGGAAGCTCCTTTTTGATGAACTTAATCATGTTCTTCATTTTTAGACAATGACCGTGAGCAACGTCGATAGTTATGTAATGAGGTTGACCATAACCACCACGTTTACTCAATTTTTGAATTAATTTTTGGCTATCTTCGTTTACTCCCACAGAAATAGAAATATATTGTTTTTCATCTGCCATTCTTTCACAGAATTCAAGGGTATCACAAAAGCGATGCATGATGTAAAAGAGATTGTGTTTGGCAAAGTAGATAGCCATATCTAAATCTACTACTGTCTTCATATTGGCTGGGATAATAGGCATTTCAAATATGAGATTCCCTAAAATCTGGGAAGTACTTACCTCAGACCTAGACTTAACTTCTGAGTATCTGGGCAGAAGTAAAATGTTGTTAAAATGAAGTTCAGCCATTTTTATTTCCCTCGCGGGAATCGATTATACTAACTTAATGCCCACTTACCATCCAGATCCCATGCCATTTCGGGTCTAGCTTCTTGCCCGTATCCTCTTTGCGTTTTCTGTCTTCTTCCGGAGCCTCTGGGTCATAGTCCTCCTTATATGTTACATAGAACACTTTCCCGTCTTCTGACACATAATACTCGTCTGCTCTTTCACCGAAAAAATTTCCGGTCCCGAATGAAAATACAAAAGGCACTTCAACACCTTTTGGGATGAAAACCAGATAGTCCTCATCCCCTCCATTCTTATCAAAAGTTTCTTGGAACTCAACAGGAGCCTTAGAAAATTGCCAAAAGAGCATAGGTTGGCTCATACTGCTATCTCCGCTTTTATTGCAGGATGACATTTGTACTCAATAACACTGGATTGATTATGTGTCCAATTAAAGATGGATGTGAAGTTCTTGGTTTCTATTTTTGGAAAATCCAATGGACTCCTATCTAATTGTTCTTTGACAGCCTCAACGTGGTTCTCGTAAATGTGACAATTAGATAGAAATGCAGTTAATTGCCCCTCTTTGAAGTCGGACTCTTTTGCAAGAAGATGCAGCAGAAGTCCATAACTAGCTAGATTAAATGGTTCGCCCAAAAACATGTCGCAACTACGCTGAAAATAACATAGATGTAACTTTCCATTTATTGCAAAAACATGCCATAGAACGTGACATGGAGGTAATGCTTGCTGATTCAGCACAAGTGGATTCCATGCACTGCAAACCATTCGCCTATCCAAAGGATTCTTCTTTAGCATTCTAACAATTGATTTCAATTGATCTGCTTCATCGCACAATGATCCATTAAACACCCTCCATTGACTTCCATAAATTGGACCTAAATCATCTTCAACTAGTTGTGCTTTTTTCTTTTCGTCAGGATCAGTAATGTGCGAAACAAGTTCAGGATCGCACCATTCATCCCAAATATGGCATCCTCTTTCTTGATACCAAGACTTATCTGTTATCCCCTTAAGAAAGCCTTCCAGTTCCACGCGGATAGCTTTGAAAGCCATCTTCTTAGTTGTCAAAAGAGGAAAGCCAAGTTGCATATCATGTTGGATCATGAGATGCGGGACCGTATAGGCTTTAACCCCTGTCCGGTTATCAGTTAAGATTCCTTCGGCTAGTATGTCGCGGAGGGCTTGAAGGTAACTAAATTCACCATTTTTCATCTCGACAGACATAATACAACAGCGTCTATCGAAATACCAGTTATTTCTTTGAGATAGATGACGGGCGAGTAATTTATTCGTCTAAAACTATAGGAAATTTGGCAGGTACGACATATTCTTCTGCTTCTCCAGCCTCTATCTTCAATTTTGAGTCTGAATAGTCTATTATTATTCTCATCCCGCCTGCCAGTCTCATCTCAAACCATTCTTTGGGCTCAAAATAACTGTCAGTTTCAACATATCCATTTTTGAAAGTACCATTCAGACCTATAGACTTCATGGCTTTCTTCAGCAACTCTTTCCAACCTTCAGATTTTGAAGAGGAGGGTAAACAGTGGCTGGCCAAAGAATAGAGAGTTACTGGGTCTACTTCAAATGCTGTCAAAAGTTTAACTGTTTTTGAATCCATTCCCGGTGTTGAGTATATAACATCACCAAAGTTAGGCTGTTGAAGTTGAGGTTGAGGAATTAGCAACATCAAAGCTTCCGCTAAATCCATAACAGATCTAGCTTTATGATCCCACTGTACCGTTACAGCACCATTAGAAATATCGACTATCGTTCCAGATGTCAGAGAAGCCGTGGTCACGCTTCTTTTGACACAAACTCTATCGCCCACGGAGAAGTATTTTTGCTTTACTGAAGGTTTCGCTTTAAAATTATCTCCTTCTCTAAAAGAAAAAGGATCTTTCTGGCGAATACCTTTGTTTGAAATTTCAACAGGACAGGCTTTCGACAATTGACCTATCGTAGCTCTTACCTGTTCTGCGTCCTTTTCACTGGAGACATATATCTTTTCGATATTCTCAGGTGTTAGAGCGTCAAAAATCAGGACACTGCATCGGCCAAAATCAAGCTGAGCACTATTTAAATTAGCCAAAGCAGTCTCAGGAGCCGACAATTCAGGAGGTCCCATAGCCAACACAGAAGCAATAGCTCTACAATCATTTTTGTATTCTGAAGAAAATAAGCCCTCAAAAGGGTCTGTTAAATAATCTACTCTGGAAGGGTCTCTTAATCTGGATGGGTCACCTTGAAATACCACGTAATTCTTTAAGCCTGCTAATTTGAGGCTTATTTTACCGAACTTCCGGTCTCCTTCTGGGTTTTTAGTATACGAAGCCCAAACAGGATAAAGGTGTCCTATTCCCAAAGCATTCCTAGCCTGCCGCTTGATTTCACTATCAGATTGACTTACGGTATGTTCCAGTAAGAAATCGCAAAACTCATCAGGGTTTAGGTTAAGAACTATTTTGTTATCTATATTCTGAGCGGCAAGATAGATCTGTTCTGCCTGTTCTTTTTCACACCCCATCAGACGGGCAATATGGTTGATAGCATAACCTTTCCAACGCTTGAGGTTGAAAGGGCTTTCTTTTTTGACTCGATCTAAAAAATCCTTACTCATCGAAAATGACTCCCGCTAGATTCGTACTGATAGAATTCTGATCGAACCATTGAGGCTTGGATGATCCATCAACGAGAATCAGATATTTAAAGTTTTTGTTTTTGTCTCCAACTATATCAAGAATTACCCCCATCTCGTTATGTTCCATAGAAAGAGGATTCTTGATTCTAACTCTCTGATACCTGTCGTGTTTCTTTTTGGCTGCTATCTTTAGAATCTTTTCAGGAAATTCATTTTCTTCAAGCCATTGATCAAACGATTTGGTTTCTCCTTTACCCTCATATATCTTTTCTGCGATAGAAAAAAGACTTTCATCTTGATAGTTCTGGGAAAGAAGTTTACCCAACTTCTGATTCTGAACAAACTCGTCAGTCTTTATAGTGTTCGTAGAAAAGGAAAGAGCACTTCTTTTAGGCAAAAGAACTTCTTCCTGAAAGTCTTTCAACCTTAAGATCATCTTATCTGTGGTAGTAAAGTAGGAAATATCGGCTTCCTTCTTCCCTGTTTTGGGATCTATAAGACCGATTTTGCCTTCTTTTGCAAAAGACAATGGGACATCCGGGAATAGTCTTTCTTTAGGAAAGGCATTCTTTGCTAGTGTCCAAATCTTTTTAATTACGGACCAACGCATTAATGACGCTCCATTGACATTTCTCTTCCCATTTGAATACGGGTATGCCATTTGTCGTACAATTCAGCAAGCCTCTTTCCTTCTGTATGAGAAAGGAAAGGAAGTTTCTTTTCTAGCCGAATAATTTCTATTTCCATATTCTCGAACGGAGGGAGAATACTATAATCCCTATTAAAGTCTTTTGTGATAGCCTTAAAATTTTTAGCTCGTTCGACAATTTTAGTAAAAAGTATTCGACCTTTTTGATATTCATCCCAAGCTAATTCGAACATTTGCTCCCCGATGACTTTGTGTTCTTTCTTGAATAAAACAACTTCTTTAATTGACCTTTTGTTTATGTCGAACAATTCATTTTCTTGGACAATGACCTTTATCGTTCCGTCATCTGTCATCCCAAATTTGTTCATCAGGAAGAATTTGACCGTCTTCTTGAGAATATTTTGGCAGATATTCAGTAATTTATCCTTTGTTTCTTCCTCGTTAGCATCTATTTGAGATAAAGCCATAGATCTAACGAAATACATAAAGTCGTCCATTTGGGCGACAAAGAAATGTTCGGTATCTTTACCAAGGATTGCTCCTAGGAGAACACGTCCATCCGTTTTCATGGATATGCTCCCTCCTTCTTAGGTCCTCCAACCAAACTACTTTGGAATTTCTCTAAGGAAGACAGATATATTTTCTTTTCTTCGTCAGTTTTGGCATTCTCAATTTCATATTTCCAAACTGAGATTACCTTGGTGTAGAAAGCTTTAAGTTTGCTATCGTCGTCTTCCATCTCATTAAATAATCGGATATGATCAGCCATTGCTCTCATGGCTTTATCAATCATATCACTTCTCAATTTCTCACGAACTCCATCTCCGTTCGTCGGCATGGAGATGGCACGGGCTAATTCTAATCTAGCTACATTGACGAGCATTTCGACATCATCGATACGATCATGTCTTCGTTCCATCATTGACGCCAAGTTTTCGCAATAGTCCAGAAGCAACATGGTTCGTTCCATGTTCTTGAAGTGTTCGACCATATGGTGCTTAATGTTTTGAGTTTTAAGGGTAATATTTTTCTTATTTTTGAGGAAGTCGGATATTTCTACAATGTTTTTCCCATCTTCATACATCTTCTCTACTTCTTGTCTGCAATCTGCGTTGCAGATAGTACAATTGCTCTTGAAAATTCTCCCATTATTCTTAATTAAATCAGCGGATACAAGTAGCTCAAGCGATTTATTAATTAGAACCGCATCGGGCTTTTCAAGTGGTAAGGGAATTATTTCGTTAGCCACTTCTTCCTCTTTTCTTTTTCTTCAGTTTCATTTCTGGCAATAATCATCAGGCTAATCACACGGGCAATTACTTTTCGGGAAGACTCTGGACTATCTATCATTTTGGCATAGGCTGGGCCTAGCATCGTTACATAATCATCGTCGTGATGTTGACCTAATTTATTGATTACGTAAGAAAGGACTTTTCTAGCTTCTGAAGGTGATTGGGCTGCCAGTTTGGATGCATATTCCAAATCTGAAATACGTTCTAAAAGATAGGATGGTGGGTTGAGGTCTACCTTCTGGTCAAATCGAGATGTGTACCAATGCATGCTTTTATCTCCAGCATATTTAAATCCCCAAAGACTTCAAAGCTTCTTCGATAATATCTGCATCGTAACCGCTGGAGTAAAGAAGTTCCTCGATTTCAGAATTATTAAGACCATCCTTCTTGAAGTCTTTGGCGATTACATAGGCCTGTTTGACCTCTTTTTCGTGAGCTTGCTTCAAGTAATCTCGCACTACTTTTCCAAGGATGTCCATATTAAACACAAACCTTTCCTGACAGATATATTAGATATTTTACAATCTATACCTTCGGCATATCCTCTCTTACTTTTACCTCTATTTCCTTCTCATCTTTTACCTCAACTACTTCAATATCTTCCTTTTTTTCGTCTACTGTTTTCTTTTTCAGTAATTCCTCTAAAACAGGAAAGCCGAATTCTTTGAAGAGTGGAGACATAGTATTATACTGTGACATTTTACCATTGCCCTCGCTGCAAGCCATTTTCAGGCGGATAGTTTGCTCTTCCTGAATGCAACTGAGAAGCCTCGTGTTCGATATATCCAGTAACAGTTGGTGATTGAGTCACTCTAGTATCAACTGTCCACGTAATTGCTCCGTCCGATGTAATAACAACAGCTTCGTTGACATTTCCTCTATACCAGTCGCCCAACTGGAAGCTTACACAAATAGGGCCACCATTGGCACTCACATAACCATTGAAAAAGGTTTTTGTTGGATTAACGCCATCTTTAAATCCCAACGAAACGAAAACAGGTGTAACAGAAGAAGTTGAAAGAGTGTACCCGCAAACAATGACAGCCCTATCGGGAGGCAAGGCAAAAACAACTTGATCCGTAAGTAATACCAATGAAGATCCTGTAGCGGCTATCTTCATGCCTTCATTTATTACGTCCTGAAGCATCCTCGACTTTATTAGCTGACTTAGTGACATTGTTAATCTCCCTGCCTTTTGTTTTTATATTCGTATTTGATTTGGCTTTCCCCTTTACAATCATTGGACTTGTAATTTGATATCCTGTCCACCCTGCATCTAGGAAGAAAGACAAGGCACAGGATGCTGCGTCACATTCATGTTCTGAACCAGATTTATCTATATTAAAGAAGCCCATTATATTGGCTTTAATATGCTTCTTTTTGGCCTTTCCGCTGCCCGTAACCTGCTTTTTAAGGTGGGAAGGGGAAGTCTCGAAAACCCCACAATTATTATCGTGGCAACAAAGTTTGGCTACACCTACAGTTTCAGAAAGATTACCTCTGACGAAATTCAAACCACCACCTATAGATCTCTCAAGACAAAGCATCTTTGCATTGTGTTTTTTAATCATGGAATCCAAAAGATCATAAGTCTCCCTAAATCTTTTGAGATAATTCCAAGGGTCTTCTATTTCAGGAGGTATTACGAAAATCTGGGTAAACTTATCTATCAGTTTAACTTGACCATTTTCGTATTTGAGGACAGCCCATCCACAATTCTTATAACTACTAGGGTCCATCCCAATAACACACATTCCCTCTTCAAGTTTTAGAATCATCCCAATAACCGCCTTTCAATTTATTCCAATTATCCAACCCATGGCAATCAATACAATTAGAGCAAATAAATCCGTCTTCGCATTGGTACCCGTATGGAGAAAATAATACAACAGAAACTCCCGGCCAGTCTATAATTGCTTGAACTGCGTGATGAATTGTGGTTTCTGCAATGGTAAGAGCGGCTTTTCTGTCTAGATGGATCAAACTTGATGGGGCGTGTTCTACATAGAAAAGAACTTCCCAAGAAGCATTATTGCTGGCAAAAGAGAATATTTTACCCCTTTTCTTGGCAAATTTATGAGCCATGGAAAAAGTGTAATTTGTAACAGCCTGTGCCGGATAAGGTCTCCACTTGTCATAAACACCACAAACAGAAATCAATTTTTCTTTTAAAGAAGGTGGGACGAATAATTCATCCTTCGGATAGCCGGGGCCAGCTACTCCAATAGCATTTCCAGTCAATATTAAATGAGGGATATTGATCCCAAAGAGTTTAAGGGGTATATTTTCCCCTAAACAAGAGAAACTATCCAAATTATGGGTAGAAGGTGAAAATGGGATTGGCTCTTGAACAAAGTTCTTGAATAAAGAACTATTGTCAATTGTGTCTTTAAAAGAGATTCCGGGAATTGAAACGAGGATACGCATAACCGGCTCCTTAAAAGGAGACTATACTTCTGTCTTTCCTTGCAGGACCGGGATTTCCCTTTGTTACTTGCCCAAACCTTTCTTATCTTGAATGGCAGTACTCAGTTTCGTTGTGTTGAATCCTTCAAGCATATCAACAACAGAAACTTTGCCACCTTGCTTTATTACTTCCTTGGCTTCCGGTCCAGTTTCTCCATACTCAGTTGTCTGAATATAAACATCGGGCTTAATTGCATCAACAAGATCAATGCAATTTGTACTCGGAACCCGCACCACATGATCAACATATTTGCAGGCAGCCAGCAAGCCCATTCGGCCAATCGCATTTACAAATGGCCTTGTCGGTCCCTTTAGTTGACGAATAGCGTCATCGTCATTAACTCCGACAAATAAAACTTCACACTGATCCTTCGCTTGGGCCAGCATTGAAATATGCCCAAGGTGGAGTAAATCGAAACAACCATTGCACATGCCGACTACCCTGTTTTCTTGATGCAAGACATCGGCTATCTGCTTGGCTTCGCCAATTTCCTTCCATTGACTTTGGGAAGCCTGAGTCTTCACGTACTTCTGCATTAGAATCCGGTAATCGCTATCAGATAATTTACCGCTCTTTTCATCCCTAATACTGTCCTCAGGATCATCATGAGTAGAAAACTCGTAAATAATGGTATCTCTTAAAGCTGTGAATCTATGCCACAAGCCGGGAGTAATTCTAATTCTATCATTTTCTCCCATGAAAAAGCCGGTCATTTTAGCGGGATCACTGCCTGTTTCAAAATACAAAAGGCCTTCAGGACCAACCATTAAAACTTCATCTTTAACATTGTGGTGGTGAATACTGCAATGATACTGCTCGTGGATCAGCATCCTCTTGCCGCAATACCTTTCTGTATTGACTGCAATATCTTCATAGCCCCACAGTTTTGGAACAAACATATTTATCTCCTATCCACACATTCTTTTGCCAATTAAAACTTCACTGAGGGCAGCCTGTTCGCAAAATTGAATGGCTTTTTTATCTCCCAGTGCTTTGGCTATCTCCAAACATATTTCGTGATCTCTTGGCAAAAGAACTGTTCCATCCTTTGAAATCTCTAGTACGAAACAACGATTCTTACTCTGTTCTCTGCTGTCACCGTGTTCTCTATTACTCTGCATCGTTTGCCCCCTACCTGTTTAAGCACCTTATGTTTGAGAAATGTCTGTAGCAAGTCACCATCTTTAAGAATTTGTCCTAAATTACTTCTTGCATCCATATCATTCATAACTGGGACAAAACCTTCGGCTGTTTTCTGGAAACCAATATCATATCTATTCCCAGAAATTCCAGCACGAATAATAATTTCGGCTGAAGTTTTTCTATCGTTGTGGTATCCATTCAAAGCTTGAGCAGTTTCATGGATTTCCACCTGAGGGAAGCCATGTTCGACAAGGGCTTCCTTCAGGCAATCGACATCATCAAAACAACCTTTGCAAATCATGTATTCAGACATCGTGTTCTCCTTAGGCTTCGCCGGTCAAGGCTTTCTTTTCTTTTCCCAAGTCTCTTTCTATGGCGTCTTTCTCAGTGAAGTTCTGTGGATATCTGGCTCTCAGTTTATCAATGTTCTTGGCTTTAACTTTTTCAAGATCAAAACCCATCGCGTCACATAGGAGAGCAATATACCACATCGCGTCTCCAAGTTCTTCAAAAATTTTATCATCATTTAAAGGCTTGCCGTAAAAAATATGCTTCTTCAGTAAATCCAGTAGTTCGGCTGATTCGGTGCTGATGCCCATCATGGCATGAACCAACCGCCAATTTTTCTCCGTATTTCCTCTCTGAGAAATACCTGAGATATCCTTATTCTCGGTTCTGACAGCCTTTTCGATGTACTCTTTGTCTTGCATGATTCTCTCCGTTGATGGATGCCAATGTTATTCTGATCTGGCTTCAATGCGAACTTTATCATCCTGATAGAATTCAGCTTTCTTCTTGGATGCAATAGCTTTCCCAAGAATAGCCTGAAGTTCTGTCAGCTTGGTGTGGCACAGTTGCCCTTTAAAACCTTGGGCATCCAAGGTTATCTCACCATTCTTATCAATCTCAATCACTATTTGCGGCATCTTCGTCCTCCTCTACGTACTCAAAATGTTCCCCAGAGACAGCCTTTTCCACAAACTCGTGAAAAATGTGTTCTGGTGGGCTGCCTCTTCTCAAAGCTATCATTAACCGCATTACCAAAGGAATCAAGTCAAATCCCCAACCAGCCTGTTTGGGGCTCTCTGATAATTCCTTACAGGTATAATACAGGGCTCCGGTGTTAGGGATCAACCTCTGTGTCTTAAATCCCTCATTACGATTAAATTGTTCCAGAGAAATATTTGCTGGAGAATCGTCTTCCTTATCTGGCTTTTGAAGGGATTCTATTTTAGCTTTGTCAACCGAGTCATAATTTCTGCCGTAACTCTCAGCTAATGCCAGTTTCCTAGACCAATCCATCAGATAGCCACAGAGTTTAAAATGATTTTCTCCCCTGTTCAGTAGTCTCTGTAAAAACTCATGGGCTACCATTCGATTCCCTTGAATGATAGCTGAACACATCCGGAAAACATCTGCATCGCCTTCGTAAAAACAGGCATCCTGTGCAATAAAAGGTGTTATATGGCCATTTTCTGTCATCTGGACCATCTTGAATAATTCACGATCAATCAGGTTGGGTTTGGGACCGACCAAATCAAACAGAATTTTGGCCCCCATGTCATCGATAGAACCACCGTAGAAGACAGCCCTCTCTTTTATCCACTGCTTTGCATTGCTCTTGTCCAGCTTGAAGCCTTCGTCTATCTTGGCTAGATTTTGTTTTTCTAGTTCTTTGGCCGCTTTGTAGAGCTTCAGGTTTTTAGCCATCCCGCCAATAATGACTAAAATAATGCCTTGAGGGATTTGTTTTAAACAGGGAGCTAATTCGGCATGACAACTCGGAAGGCCTCTAACAATAATAACTTTCCCATCCTCAAACATCGTACCGCTGGTAATTTCTCGGTAAAGAGATTTGAAAGAAAGTTCAGAAGTATCTTCTTCGGTCCAATTAAGCCATTTAAAATTAGACAACTGACCTTGTTTGAGGGCTTTTAATCGCCCCTCAGCCAGAGCAACATCCGTATCATCTGCCCACCACAGTCTAGCAATAGCCATTCGGGGTTAACCTTGGAATGGAGTAAAGTAGACACTTCGACAATTGTCTAAGATGACCAAACCTATGGTTGTCGAGCTACTGAGTCTAATCTCAATTTCATCTGAGACAGCTTGAGCAGCAGTTGCTTGGAATTCCTCATTGTAGATATCAACATCAATGTTGTCTCCATTAACTTCGGATAATGGAGCCTTGATGTTATCCGCAAATCCGGTGGCTTCCTTCTTGCTGAAAATAAGGGATTTGGTGTCTTTATTAACGGACATTTTACAGGTCTTGGTTTTAATGATGCTTAGCCGTTCACAGGCTCTTCCCAACATAGCCGTATTAACTTTGCAAGTTGTTTTGAAACTCAGGGCATTAAAAACCTTTTCGTAATTGGGGAACTTTTCCCTAGAGAGGATTACTTTGAATGCTACACGACCAACTTTCGTCGCAGCATAAACCAAATCCTGACTCAGGATTAAATGTGTTTCAGTCACACAAACTGAAACTTCTTCTTCAGGGTTGAGGAGTTTACAAATTGAAGTGAATAGGTTATGCGGGACAATCACAGAAAAATCTTCGCTAATTGTCTTCTCAGGGACGAAAATAGCGATTGCGAATTGTTTGCCGTCCGTTCCAGCGAAAGTAACTTTCCCAGTTTCTGCTTTGAAAAGCAAATTAGCATGAGCCGGATGCATAGTGGGCTTACCGGCGTAAATCGACACGAACCTTCCAAACCTATCAAGTTCTTTTCCTAGAAAAAGACCATGAGTATGTTTAGGATCAATGACTACTTCCGAATTAGCCTCTACCAACTGAAGGCCAATCTTCTCGCCACTGGGATAGCAGTATTCAACTGCTCCGTCTTTCTCGTCTTTCTTCTTGGTAATTTTGACTGTAATGCGATCACTGGATGTATCCTTGACGATAGCTTGGATATTGCTTTGACCATCAACAAGGGCACTTCCTTCGGCTTGGATCTCAAAGAGATTTGCATCACCAACAGCTTTTTGATCAATAGTAACTTTGCCAACAATTTCATCTCTATTGACGTAGACCGAAAGGTGACCATCTTTAATTTCAATACCCATATATTTAGCAGCAGCATGGGAATTCGAAATTAATCCCCCCACGGCACTAATACATTTGGCGTACAAGGGCCGCTGAATGGCAAATTCCATGAAATGCTCCTTAGGTTTTTTCGTTCTTAAGCTCTATGGCTTTCTTCTTGATCCTGCAAAGTGCATTATCAATGCATTTTGCATCGACGCGGTTCTTACCACGTCGCTTTTTGTTCATGACCTTAACCATATCAACATATGAGAAGTTTTTCAAGTACAAATCCAGAATTTGAGCTTCAAGACCAGTTAATTTCGTCTTCAACATGTTCCTCATCATGTGAAAATTCTCATTTCGCACAAGACGGTCAACAATATCCTCTTTGCCATCAGAAATCCAACCACCTAAAGAAGATGGAGACGTATCGTCTGAATCATTATTGACACTTTGTTCAAAAGAGACCGATGAATTAAGTGTCTTGTGTTTGTTATTGTTAGATGACTTCAGTAGGGTGATAATGTGTCTTTTAATACAAAGTTTACAAAAGCCAATAAACGAGCCTTTCTCATGGTCATAATCCGGGATAGCCTTTGTTGCTAGAGCAAAGAGAGCTTCTTGATAGATGTCGTCCGACGCATGGCCTGCAACATGGAAGAATTTTTTAGTTACCGAATTTATATGAATATCCATGATGACGGCAATTTCATCAAAAACAACTTGAGATTTTTTAATCTTGTACTCTTCTACTAATTCCAATAGTCGTTTGTTTTCAACTCTCTTGTGTTTGTTTAGTCTTCCCATAATTTTACAATAGATAAGGTGATATATAATAGGTACAGCATTTTAAATAAAAAAACTAAAAATACTAAAAACCTTTCTTATCCTACTCCTTTCATCTAAGTAGAAGTTCCTTTTCTAAGGGCTTTGATCAAGATCATCCATACAAAGTCCAACGTGTATTGATGATTCATGTTGTAAATACTGTAACTCTTTATACCAGATATAGCCTTAATCATTACAAGTATAATGGGGATTGCGTTCGAGGCAGAACCTTGTTGTAATTTCTCCATTCTGTCTACAAACGCTGTACGAACCTGTTCTATTTCATTTATTTCTTCTTGTGTCAAATTGTAAGACGGTAAACACTTGAGTTTTATCACCATTAAATGATGGAAATACGTCGCTATTTCTTCAATAAAATCGGCTGCTGTTACCCCTGCTGCAATGGCTTGGGAGCTAGCCTTAAGTCCATCTTCGAACTTGGCGTCCACCACGGAAATCAGGAAATCTTTAATCAGTTTAGTGCTGGGTACGCCCACGGTCTGGCTTACTAAAGCAGCATCAATTTTACACCCCAAATTCATTACCTTTTCTAAATTAGAAACGGCTTGTCTTGGGGAGCCTTTTGATGATTTAGCCAATAGACGAACGGCTTCTTCCTCAATATCAATTTGTTCTTTCTGGATAATAACCTTGAGATAAGTGTATATTTCTTGGGCATTTATGGCGGTAAACCTTAAAGCCATGCAACGGGTTAGGATGGTTTCGGATATCTTATGTGGTTCAGTTGTACAAAGAATAAACATACTCTGGGTTGGCGGCTCTTCCAGAAGCTTTAATAAAGCTTCCCAAGCAGGACCAGTTAATTGATGACACTCATCAATGATCCAAATCTTCTTTCTCATGGAAACTGGTGCATAATAGGATCTGTCCCGAACGTCTTTTATGTCATCTATGCCCCGTCTGCTGGCAGCATCTATTTCTATTACGTCAATATCGCTCTTACCTGACATAATCATCTGGACATTGGGATCATTCTGATCTGGAGTCAAAGTCATTCCAGACGAACAATTGATCATCGAAGAGAAGATTCTAGCGACAGTAGTCTTCCCGGTCCCGGCTGGACCAGTTAGAAGATAAGCATTAGACAATTTGTTTTCTTTGACTTGATGGGAGAGTATTCGCTTTACGTACTCTTGCCCAAACAAGTCTCCGAAGTTGGTGGGGCGATATTGATTGTAGAGAGCCATTGCTCGACTTGACTCCTTAAAGTTTCAACGGTATCCGTCAACTGATTGTTGATTGTAAAGTCAAACTTCGATATATCCAGCCCTTTTTCACTGGAATGGTTATCTTTTTTAGAAAAATCATCCCCACGTTGAGGACCATTCACGAACCAATTATATCCATCCATCTGCTTAATACAGTTAAATTCATCTTCAAAACGCACATCAGTCACAATATAACACATTTCACGGCCATTTCTTATCTTCCTGCTAACCGCTTTTACCCACGCATGATGATCCCAGCACTCCCTAATGAATTCTGTACCAAAGATTTGTAACACTTCTCGAATAGTCATAAAGCCAGTTTTTGTAGGAAATTTATCCTTCACAAACCTTGGCATCTGCTCCCATTCGTATTGGGTAAAAGTGTTTTTATGATGATCGGAACCGTAGACTAGATATCTTTCCAAACCTAGAACATTAATACAAAACTCTTTGATTTCATCAGCAAATGCCAATTTCTTTACGGACATGCCACGGTTCTCCAAAATGGAGCCAATGACATCTCCAACAAAATTCTTGCCAACTCCCTTTGGCCCATGCAACCCAATTACAAGTTTCATGCCGTCTCCTAAGACTGTTGTGTTTGTTGAAATGTCTTTTTCAGCCACTCTTCGGGATGCTCAACGGCATAATCCACCATTTCGTTGACCAACTGCTCAAAAGTAATCTCCGGATTCCATCCAAGAGTTGTCTTGATTTTTGTTGGATCAGCCAGCAAGTAATCTACTTCTGTAGGTCTGTAGAAAGCCTGATCAATCACTACATATTTATTCCAATCTAACCCGACACGATTAAAAGCCAACTCAAGAAATTCCTTGACTGAATATGCTTCTCCGGTACCTACCGCATAATCGTCTGGCTTATCGTGTTGGAGCATCATCCACATGGCACGAACATAATCCGCTGCATGTCCCCAATCACGTTTGGCCTCAATATTTCCCAAACGAATTTCATGCAGGTAGCCCAACTTGATGCCTGCTACATGCTGGGCTATCTTTTGGGTAACAAATTCGGGACCACGACGAGCACTTTCATGATTAAACAGAATGCCGTTGCAGGCGAACATACCGTCTGGTCTTTCTCTGTAGTTTCTAACCATCCAATAAGCATAAAGCTTGGCTGCCGCATACGGACTTCTAGGGTAAAGAATGGTATCTTCCCTCTGTGGTGGCTTGCTGTTCCCAAACATTTCACTGGAGGAAGCCTGATAAAATCTAGCGTCTTTACAATTTTGGTAAATTGCTTCAAGTAAACGAGTCACACCTAAACCCGTAATATCTCCGGTCAATTCAGGCTGAACAAAACTGGATTTAACAAAGCTTTGAGCAGCAAGATTATATATTTCATCTGGCTTTGATTTTCTAAGAGCTTCAACTAAAGAACCGTAATCTGACAGATCACCGTCAAGAAGTTCAATATCATCTAAAATATCCTGAACACGTCTGAGGCTTAAAGTGGAAGTACTTGTTCTCCTTTTTAGGCCGAATACCTTATAGCCTTTTTGGAGTAGAAGTTCCGCCAAAAAACTTCCATCCTGACCGGTTAACCCGGTAATTAGAGCACTCTTCATTATATTTTCTCCACTTCTATATATATAAAATTAGAACGTCTGTTTGGTAGTAGCTAGATCCGGCAAACTTGGATTATCCATATAATCAACACCCCAAGCTTTAACCATACATTTATGATCTTTTAAATCCTCTTTTACCATGCTGCCGTCCATTGGGTCAGGAATCTTCAAAAGGTTGTACATCAACATAGCAGATCTTTGAGCGGGACTGTAGTTGTCCCATGTGTTCTTATTCATATAAATAATATACATTTTGGAGGAGAAAAGAGAAGCAGGAGCCGTGATACCAACCATTCTGGCATCCCATTCCTGCGTTTCACTTTTATCTTTGTTGGTAATTACTGCAACACCAATTTTGTCGGGAGTTACATGCCCCAACTTCTCGGGATACATATCACACAAAGTAACAACCAGCTTCTGGCCTTCATCGGAAATCTCCCACGTAGGTACAATCTTCATCTTTGTCTCCTTGGTTAGCAACTACCCCAAGGAGATAATACCAAAGGCTAGCGTCTAGGGGCTCTCCGGATAGAAGAAAAATCTCCTCTTTCCTCAACAAGTAATCCAGCTTCATCTATAAAACGTGACTTTTCGAATTCCTGACCAAACTTATTCTGACAAGTGAATACCCTTAAGTGTTTTTTGGCTCTGGTCATGGCCACATAGAAGATTCGCCTTTCTTCCTCTAATTGTGGGATATATTCGGCAATATCAGTATGCTTAAGCTCCAAAACCCGTTTATGGGGCATAATATCTTCCATCCCATGTGAAATAACGACCAAATCAAACTCCAACCCTTTAGCCGCATGAGTCGTCATCAGATTTACAAGTCCATCCTGACTTTCAATATCAGAAGCTGAAAGCAAGGAAATGTTTTGCAGGTAGCCAGAAAGGGATGTTCCATCAGTAAGTGCCTTCTGGAAATCAGAAATTAGTTCTTTGACGTTATCCATCCGGTCCTGTTCAATGCTAGAATTCTTTGACATTTTCAAGGCAAAGCCAGTTTTGTTGACAATATTTGACATTTTCAGGTCATCATTATCCTTTGAATCAACCTGATCAAGAAATTGTTTAACTGATCCTGCGGCTGCCTTCTTGGTAGCAGAAAATTGTCTTGCAGCCTCCAGAAGAGGAATTTTGTTTTGATTGGCGTTATCAATAATTCCAGAAATAATTTTATCACCAACACCTTTACAACAGGCTTCCAGTGTGGACGAAAAAGCAATTTGGTCTTGAGGATTAGACATAAACTTCAAAATTGATAATGAAGCTTTGATTTCTTTGCGGTCCCAAAAAGAAAGTCCACCGATGATCTTATATGGAATCCGAGCCATCTTCATGCCAAACTCAAGGCATCTGGAAAGGTAATTGGTCCGGTAGAGGATAGCCACCTGTTCTGGCCTGATTCCCTTGGCTAAATGTCGCCTAACTTCGGCAACAAGTATTTGGACCATTTGTTCTTCGTCTGGACAATGAATAACAAAAGGTTCTTCACCATTAGGATTGTCGGTAATCAATTCAGCGTCTTTACGCATCTTGTTATGTGTAATCAAAGCATGAGAAGGTCCCAAAATTTCCGGAGTAGATCGGTAATTCTTTTCAAGCTTGTAAATAGTAGGTTGAAATTCCCTCTCAAAAGACAGGATGTTTTCAGGGGACGCTCCACGAAAACGATACAGAGACTGGTCGATGTCACCCACAACCAAAACGTTCTTGTGACCACCACCCAAATGGATAACCAGTTTATATTGGGCTACACAGATATCTTGTACTTCATCTACGCTGATATATTTCCACTTATTACGGTAGTAGTCCCGAACAACCGTATTGGTTTCAAGGAGGTTATTTGTTTCAGTAATCAAACCCGTAAAATCAATAGCATTTGCGGCCCTGAGTTCGCTGAAATAGGTGTCAATGACTTCGGCTTGCTGTTCAGAAATTCTAAATTTGCTATAAGCTTCATCCTTAGATAAACACTTATTGCGTTGCCATTCAATACAGTTAACCAGATCGTTAAGGTAGTTGTCAGTAAGAGCAAATTCTTCCCCAAGGACTTTAAAAATGCATCTTTTCATTAACCGTCGTTGATCGTCTTGGTCATAGATGGAGTAGCTCTTCTTCAGACCAACAGCATCGGCGTTTTCTCGCACAATTTGGGCACAAAGAGAATGAAAAGTCGAAATTACAATATACTTGGCTGCCGTCCCAAGGACTTTGGAGATCCTTGACTTCATTTCGTCTGCTGCTTTGTTCGTGAACGTAATGCAAAGGATGCTACTCGGTGGCTTGCCGCTATGCACGAGCTTCTTTGTGCGTTCTGTTACCACCGTGGTCTTGCCGCTACCCGGAACGGCTATTACCAAAGCTGGCCCATCTACGTGGTTTATGACCTGTTCTTGTTGTGGATTAGGGTTCACTTCTTGTCTCCTTGTGGGACATTCTATCATACTGGTAGTCTTCCGCAACCTCATGCTGTGAAACAAAAAAAAGGAAGATGGATTTGACAAGTTGAAGGTTTGGTTGTATGATCCGTCTGTAGGTTGAGCGTCTGTAACTCAACGGCTAGAGTGATCCGGCTCTAAACCGGAAAGGTGTGGGTTCAAGTCCCACCGGACGCACCACTTAAGGGAGGAAAAGTAATGTTGTAGATTCGAAGTCCCACCAACTCCATGAGATGTCACCAAACCCTATCCGTCCCGCAACGGGACAAAGGAGACGATCATGGAGGCTGAAAAAGTCCAAGAAGTACCCAAAGAAAAAATGTTCTTACTAGGCTATAAACAGGGCAATGACTATAATTGTAGTTGTTGTCGCCAAACTTGGTTTGAGACAGAAGAGTTCGAATCTCTTCACGATGTCTTAGTTTTCCTTGAACAAGCCAAAAAAGCTAAAAAAGACATTGAACCCGAATGGGTTCGTGAAGTTAGCCCAAAAACAGACCTTTCAGGGGACATGGATTATGCTATTCGGCTGTTAAAGATTAACAACGGATAAGAAAGGAGAAAAATCATGCCACCGTAGATGATTAGCGGACCTTAAAAAGATCGTCGGTCCTAACCCCTTAAACCCATTTTTCAAGGAGTCAGAACATGATGACGATCAGAGAAGTACTGCGAGAGGAATACCTGAAGAGATCAGAAGAAATCCATCGCATCAAGACAGAAAACAAGATACAACTCCCTTGGTCAGAACATTGGCCGAGATACAAGGTAGCGAAAGATGAGGCTTCTCTCATTTTGACAGCTATCAGAATTACAAAACTCTTTCCTGATGAAATCAAGAGACTGCTTTCACCAGCAGTTCCTTACAAAACATTAGGATATTCTACTCGTCTGCAAATGATGGTTGCAGATTCCAAATATGCAATGGAAAGACAGGAACTTCGCTACAGAATCCTGTCTAATATTGCAAAAATCAAACCTCACTGTCATAAGAAAGCTGCACGAAAAATGGTCAAACGTGCCATTAAATGGCTTGGACAGCAATTTAACGGTTCAAACATAGAAGAACTTTTCTATGTAAAACCAGTAGACTTTGCTCCTCAAGCCTAAAAACAAACCATGGGGGAGGGAAACCTCCCCCATTTCCAAAGGAGAAAATCATGAAAGTTTACATCCTTGCCAGAAAAGATCTCGCCCAATCCTACGCTGCCGTGCAAGCTTGCCATGCTGTGGCTGAGTTTTGCCAGCAAAAAGACCCGTAGATAGCTGAATGGAATCAAAATCACAAGACAATGGTCTTGCTGGGGGTTGATTCAGAAAAAGACCTGATTCATTGGGAGAAAAAGCTGAAAGAAGAAAAAGTTCCACATGCTGCTTTCATCGAACCAGATATTGGCAATCAGAAAACAGCAATTGCGGCTCTTCCAAAAGATCCAAAATTATTCAGTAGGCTGAGGCTGTTGTGAGTCAGCTAACTCAGCCAAAACATTCCCATGGCACAAATTAGGGGAACACCAACAAGCAAGTCTTTTTCCTTTAAGTTCACCTAAGGAAGCCATAAGTTCTGGCTGTTGGAGAACCCATTGTCTATACTTCTCGACTACTTCTTTCCTTGTCCCATCCTTGCCAATGACAAACTTATTGCCCCATTTTGACGGACGGCCTATATAGACATCATATTGATCTCGTTTGCAATGGCAAACTGTAGTCATCTTGGATTCCTATCCATATAGAAGTCCATGTAACAGTAGTCTTTATTCTCTTCGGTAGACCAGACTGCCGCCATCAAATCTCCCCATGCTCTCCATGATAACATTAAAACGGTTCCGTCAGAAAATACTGGAACACCATCGTCGGCATCTTGATGGTCTTCACCTGTGTATCGAATCTTTTTAGCAATAATTTCTTTTCTCAAAGCTTCTAGATATGGAATAGATATAGGCTTGAAGTTAACTAAATAGTCGGGCCATCTCTGACCTTCTATTTTACCTTTAGGATGACCATGGCCAGTAACACATAGACCAAAGAAGCCACCCATTGTAGGGACGGGAGCTTCTTTGGTCTCGGGTTTTAAAGATTCAAAAGAAACCCAATCAACAACTCTTAACTCGCTTTCCATGTCTCTTTCCTCTTGTTTTTGAGATTAAATGGCTCTTTTGCAGCCGTGCAGGCTGTCTTGATTTCTTCTGCGGTATGGAAACCTTGTTTAGCATATTTCAATTGGCCATCTAATGATCGTGCCATGACAAAAGGAACAATTGTTATGTAATCTTTTAATTCACATTCATTAAAAGCTGCACTGCCTACATTTATGATTTCATATTCCTTGCCCATATAGTCTAGTAAAGCAGTTTGAGACTTGCAAAGTGGGCAACTGTTATTAACCACAATCTGTAACATTATGCTTTCCTTTCAGGCAGTTGTATTAAGATTGGTTTCCCTCTCGCTTTCGAATAGGACTGTTCAAGTTTGTACATTTCTCTCTCAATTAATTCTCTAGAGGCTTGCTTATATGGGACTCCCCGGTAAGTAAAACAGCTTTCATGCTGTGGGCAGGAACGCAGTTCTCCATTCTGCATTTTAACGCCAACAATTATGTAATTCTTGTCGGGATAATACTTAGCATTAACGATAGTAGCTTTGACAGTTTTTAGGACGCTTTCTTGATCTACTTTCCTAAATAGATCTGTCTCGTCATCTGGGGTCCAAATACGTTCCATTTAATCACCCTTCGCCTCATAGGCTTTCTTCAATGATTGAACGAATTGTTCCTTCTGTTCATCCTTGAGTGAGGTACGAAGTTTCGAAAGACTTTCCAACCATTCCATACCTAATTCAAACAATAAATGCCAATCATGGAATGTCAGGTAGCCATATCCCATGGCTTGCATCTGGACAGGCATCCCGATCATAATGTCAGTTGTTTTGAGGATAGCCTGATCCATCGGCATCTTCCCAAGAGGCAGTTTGCCTGTTGGGAATTTTTCAGCAAATTCGGGCTTGACCTTTACATTGGGGCACTGAGCACAGAGAGGGATTTTCTCTTTATCTATTTTGAAATCTTTAGCAACAGACTCGACCATTTTAGTATATTCTTCGTCTGGTATTATGCCATAAGTCCTGCAACGGTAAGGTCTTGAAGAATAAGCGTCACACATTGTATCTTTCAATAATGGACATGGTTTTGGATCAGTGATATTCTGTTGTTTGAGGTATCTTCTCAGACACTCGACAATAAGATTAAGTCTTCCTTCTTTTGATAGTTTTTCAATGTAATCAACTCTCAAATGCAAATATTCACTGTAATACATGTTCGGGCAACCAGATTTACAGCATTCAATTTTGTGATTACAGGTAGTCTCTGGTAAACTTTCGTTAATCTCCTTAGCTGTGAAGACAGCCATTTGGACTTCATCTTCGGAGGGAGACATTTTGAATGGGTGAGACATTACCAGACTCCTTTAGCTATTTTCCACAGAGTGTAAATATGAACCACAATGCAGATTATCTGTAAAACGAAAAGACCATGAAGT
>Ga0307377_10001084_pt1 | contig 35645 bp, 33 predicted proteins | sample TR3MG_FD_202535 | JGI IMG/M metagenome (GOLD analysis project Ga0307377, IMG submission 202535) | Soil microbial communities from Risofladan, Vaasa, Finland - TR-3 | ecosystem: Environmental > Terrestrial > Soil > Coastal area > Acid sulfate soil | place: Finland: Risofladan, Vaasa | collected... | reverse complement strand
GCGGGTTTGGCGGTCTGTGCCGTCAGGGTCAGCGGCAGGGTCAGCAGCAGCGTGGCAAGCAGGGACTTCAACATGGGGATCAGATGGTCTGGGCGTGGGGACATGATACGCGGCCACCATGACGATGTGGTTGGAACAAATTGAGAAGTGCGGCCATGGATGGCCGCTTTTTGATTCTCGCGCTCAGGGAAGAGCGCATCAGGAACCGTCAGCTGCTGGACACATCGAGCTTGAGTGCCAGCTCGACCATCGGCGATTGCTCCTGGCGCAGATCGGCTTCGCTCAGCGGGTGCTGGTCGAACCACGCGATCGGCAAGGTCAGTCGCAAGGACTGGTTGGTGGCGGTCAACCGCATCGGCGGCAGCGATTCGGCGCGTCGGGCACGGCGGAACAGCACGGCCAGTCGAAGCAACGCAGTGATGTGGCGCGCCAGCTGACGATAGCGCTGAGGCAGTGCCGAGATCACTTTCTTGTCCGGTTTGCGCCGGTGCATCTGGATCACCGCAGCCAGCAGTTGCTGCTCCTGCCGGGAGAAACCGGCGAGATCGGCGTTGCGCAGGATGTAGGCGCCGTGTTGATGGTGCTGGCTGTGGGCGATGGCGAGGCCGATTTCGTGCACGCGCGAAGCCCAGGACAGCCATTCCCGTGCACCGGCATCCAGTTTCCAGGTCTGCGCAACCTGGTCGAACAGCATCAGCGCGGTCGATTCGACCCGGCGAGCCTGGGCGCGATCCACGCCGTAGCGGGTAGCCAGCGCCTCGATGCTGGCGGTGCGCGGATCGCTGCCGCCTGCGCGGCCGAGCAGGTCCCACAGCAGGCCTTCGCGCATGGAACTTTCGCAGATGTGCATCCGTTCGATGCCGAGCGCGGCAAATGCAGCCTCGAAGATGACCACGCCGCCGGCGATCACCAGCTTGCGTTCCTCGTGCAGGCCGGGCAGTTTCAATGTGCTGATCTGGCCCTGTTCAAGCAACGCGTCGCGCAGCGAGGCGAGCGATGCCGGCGTGATGCCGTCATCGGAAAATTTCATGGCCTGCACGACCGAGCCGATCGACTTGGCGGTGCCGGAGGAGCCGTAGGCATCCTGCCAGCCCGCCTCGCGATAGTCTTCGTCGAATTGCTGCAGCAGGACCCCGATTTCGCTCCTTGCATGTTGCCAGCGCTTGCGGGTGATCTTGCCGCCGGGGAAAAACCGCAGGGTCGAGGCAATGCAGCCAGCCTGCACGCTCTCCGTATGCATCGGCGCCAGTCCGCGGCCGATGATGAATTCGGTACTGCCGCCGCCCACATCGATCACCAGCCTTGGCTCGCGCGAAGTCGGCAGGCCATGTGCCGCCCCGAGAAAGATCAGGCGGCCTTCCTCGCGACCGGAAACGATTTCTATGGGATGACCCAGCGTGGCCTCGGCGGCGGTCAGAAAAGCCTGCGGCGCGGTCATCCGGCGGACCGCGTTGGTGGCCACGGCGCGGACCCGCAGCGAAGGAAGTCCGGCCAGGCGCTGGCCGAAACGGGCCAGGCAGTTCAGAGCGCGGGCGCGACGCTCGGGGTCCAGTGTGCCGTCGGCACGTTGGCCTGCCGCCATGCGCACGGTATCGCGCAGACGGTCGATCACCCGTGGCTCGCCGTGCTCGACGCGCGCCACCACCATGTGAAAACTGTTGGAGCCCATGTCGACGGCGGCGATCAGTTCACCATCGCGGATCGGTATCGGATCGGCTGGACTCACGCCCGAGCTCCCTGCATTGCGAAGCGTGGATTCTCGCATGCCTGCCCGCGCCTGAAGAAACGCCGACTCACTGGCTGAAGCGCTCGAGCAATCCCTGCTGCGCGCTGTAGGGTGGGTTTTCGCCCGGTTCGACGCGCGTATACCGGCCATCGCTGTCGAGCAGCCATGCCTGGGTGTTGTCGGCCAACCCGTTGGCCAGGGTTTCCTCGAACACCCGCTTGGCCAGTGCCGGATCGAGTATCGGAAATGCCACCTCGATCCGCCGCATCAGGTTGCGCTCCATCCAGTCGGCGCTGGCGCAGTACAGCTCGGACTCGCCATTGTTGGCGAACCAGTACACCCGGCTGTGTTCGAGGAAACGCCCGATGATGGAACGTACCCGGATACGCTCCGAGACGCCCGGCAGGCCGGGTCGCAGGGTACAGGCGCCGCGCACGATCAGGTCGATCTCCACCCCTGCCTGCGAGGCGCGATACAGTGCCTCGATCACGTGTGCCTCGTTCAGTGCGTTGAGTTTGGCGACGATGCGTGCGGGCCGCCCGTTTCGCGCGTGCACCGTCTCGCGCTCGATCTTCGCCAGCACGCTGGTGTACAGCGTGAACGGCGAATGCAGCAGGCGTTTGAGCTCGATCATCGGTCCCAGCCCGGAAAGCTGCTGGAAGACCTTGTGCAGATCCTCGCCGATTTCGGGGTGCGCGGTCATCAGCCCGATGTCGGTATACGTGCGGCTGTTGACCTGATGGTAATTGCCGGTGGACAGGTGCACGTAGCGGCGCAGCCCATTGCCTTCGCGGCGCACGATCAGCATCATCTTGGCGTGGGTCTTGTAGCCGACCACGCCATACACCACCTGCACTCCGGCTTCCTGCAGGCGGGTGGCCAGGCGGATGTTGGCCTCCTCGTCGAAACGTGCGCGCAACTCGATCACCACCGTGACGTCCTTGCCGTTGCGCGCGGCGTCGATCAGCAGGTCGACCAGCGGGGTGTCTTCGCCGGCGCGATACAGGGTCTGCTTGATCGCCAGTACCTGCGGGTCGGCGGTGGCCTGGCGCAGCAGGTCGATCACCGCCGCGAAACTCTGGTACGGATGGTGCAGCAGCACGTCGCGCTGGCTGATCAGGTCGAACTTGTTCTTGCCGCTTTCGAGCGCTGCCGGCAGTTGCGGATTGAAGCGCGGAAATTTCAGCTCGGGTCGATCCAGCCAGTCGTAGATCAGCCCCGCCCGGATGATGTTGACGGGGCCGTCGCAGCGATACACATCGGTTTCTTCCAGCTCGAAATTCCGGATCAGCAGCGAGGTGATCGACTTGGGGCAGTCGTTGGCGATCTCCAGCCGCACCGGGCGAGCATAACCGCGCCCGACCAGTTCCTCGCTGAGTGCGAGGGCCAGGTTGTCCACCTCGGCCTCCTCGACGATCAGCTCGCTGTTGCGGGTGACCCGGAACTGGTACGTGCCGACCACCTTGAAGCCGGGAAACATCATGTCGGCGAACGCCTGCAGCAGTTCGGCCAGGAACACGAAATGCTCGCCCTCAGCGCAGACTTCGGCCGGCACGCGGATGATGCGAGGCATCGAGCGCGGCGGTCGCACCAGCGCCATGTGGCCTTCGTGGCCGAACGCATCGCGTCCCTTCAGCACCACCGCGATGTTCAGGGTCTTGTTGAGGATGCGCGGAAACGGATGTGCCGGATCCAGCCCCAGCGGCGACAGCACCGGCAGCACCTCATGCTCGAAATAACCCTGCAGCCAGCGCCGCTGGCGCGGACTCCATTGCCTGCGGCCGAGGATGTGGATGTGCTCGGCCTCGAGTTGCGGGCCGATCAGTGCCTGCCAGATCGCGTATTGCTCGGTGACCAGGTCCAGGGCGCGGCTGCGGATGCGCGCCAGCAGCTCGCCGGAGGGCAGTCCGTCCGGCCCGGGCGCAGCCGAACCATAGGCATGGTGGTGCTTGAGCATCGCCACCCGCACCTCGAAGAATTCGTCGAGATTGTTCGCCACGATGCTCAGGTAACGCAGCCGCTCCAGCAGCGGAACGGCGGGATCGCGCGCCATCGCCAGCACACGGAAATTGAATTCCAGCGCGGAGAGCTCGCGGCTCAGATACAGACCGGGTGCAGTCAGGTCGGGGATGTCGGGATGGGCGGCGGTTTCACGGTGCATGATCCCCATTCTGGGCCATGGCGGGGGTCAAATACACGCCGCAGCGCCGCGCATGTCAGCCGTGATCGTCGCTGCCACCTGGTGCCAGCAGCCGCGCCTTGCCGAAATGGCAGGCGAAGGTGGAGCCCACGCCGGGAGTACTCTGGATTTCCAACTGTGCCTGATGCAGATTCAGCACATGCTTGACGATCGACAGGCCCAGGCCGGTACCGCCGCTGTCGCGCGAGCGGCTGGAGGAGACCCGGTAAAAACGCTCGGTGAGCCGGGCCAGATGCGCGGCTGGAATGCCGAAACCGGTATCGCTGACCGAGTACACCGCGCCTTGCGGCGTGCGTTGCCAGCGGATCGCAATGCTGCCCCCTGCCGAGGTATAGCGCACCGCGTTGCTGACCAGGTTGGACAGGGCGCTGTGCAGATCCTTGGGCGAGCCGAGCAGATCCGCCTCGGCGGTGGATTCGAGCGTGATCGTGTGGCGGCCCTGGCTGAGCGCTTCGGCCTCCTTGCGCACGGTGGCCAGCAGTGCTGCCATCTGCACCCGTTCGTCGGCGACTTCGTGCTGGGTTTCGAGCCGCGACAGGGTCAGCAGATCCTCGACGATCTGGCCCATCCGCTTCGATTGCGCGCGCATCTCGTCCAGTACGGGCGCCAGTTCGGGCACGTCCGCCGGGTCGATCAATTCGAGGTAGCCATGGATCACCGTCAGCGGCGTGCGCAATTCGTGCGAGACATTGGCGACGAAGTCGCGGCGTATCTGTTCGAGCCGATTCAGATGGCTGATGTCGCGTGCCAGCAGCAGGTGCTGACGACGACCGAACGGCAGCAGGCTGACATTGAGCTGGCTGCCGGGTTGCCCGGGTGCGGCGATATCGTTGAGCGGTTCCTGCGCGCCATCCTGCAGCCAGCCCGCCAGCTCCGAGGGAGCCATGCGCTCGTGCAGGCGCACGCCACGATCCCTGGGCCGACGCAGCCCGAGCAGGTTTTCGGCGGCGTGGTTGAACCAGCGGACCTGCTGTTGCTGATCGAGCAGCACGACCGCGTCCGGCAACTGGCTTGCGGCGTTGCGCAAATCGCGAAGGCTGGAGGCGATGCGGCGGGTGCGTGTCATGAAACGGTCATGTTGCAGCGGACTGATAGTCGTGGTTGCTGTCATCATGGCCCGGGCTTGATGACGGCTTCGAGTCAGCAGCAAGACCACTTCCGCCACGGCGACCAGCGCTACCCCGGTTGCGACCTGCCCACCGGCAAGCCAGCCCAGCAGCGCACCTGCCAGCAGGGCGGCGGCGAGTGCGGTCGGCCATTTCCAGGTGGGGGGTGCAGGCTGGGCCATTCAGGCGGATTGCCGGTGGGCATGAGTCAGGAGGAGGCCAGCATCCGCAAAAGCCGGTCCAGCCGCAAGCCTGCGCCTGGCATGGCGTTCATGCACTCATCGAGAATCGGTAACCGGTGCCACGAACTGTCTGCACCATGGCATCGAGTTTCCACGGCTCCAGCGTCTTGCGCAGACGGCGGATGTGCACGTCGACCGTGCGCTCCTCCACGTACACGCTGCCGCCCCAGACGTGGTCGAGCAGTTGGGTACGCGAATAGACGCGTTCGGGGTGGGTCATGAAGAAATGCAGCAGGCGATATTCGGTCGGTCCGATCGATACCTCGTCCTCGCCGGCAAACACCCGGTGCGCCGGGCCGTCGATGCGCAGGCCGCCAAGCTCCACCATGCCGGAACCGTCGTCGCCCTGGCTGCGCCGCAGTACGGCCTTGATCCGTGCGATCAACTCACGGGTCGAGAACGGCTTCACCACGTAATCGTCGACCCCGGCTTCCAACCCGTTGACACGATCCATCTCCTCGCCACGGGCGGTGAGCATGATGATCGGGATTTCGCGGCTGAGTTCTTCCTTGCGCAGGCGTCTGGCCAGTTCGAGTCCGCTGGTGCCCGGCAGCATCCAGTCAAGCAGGATCAGGTCCGGTACCTGCTCGGCTATCGCCAGCTGGGCGGCGCGTGCGTCGGCTGCCTGCATCGCGTCCATGCCGGCCTTGCGCAGGGCAAAGCCGATCATCTCGCGAATCGAGGCTTCGTCTTCAACGATGAGGATGCGCTTGTGCACGCGGTGGTCCGCCTATGGTCCGTGACCGGGGTATTGCAGCGCATGCATATTACCTGTCGATGACAGACGATTGGGTGTCGTGTAGTCGATGTGCCACCGGACTGACACAGACGATCGAACGGCAGCAAGCCGGAATTGGCCGGTTCAGCCGTTGCCGGCGCCAAAGCAGAGATGGGCGTCGCAATTGGCATCATGCTGAAACTGCTGGTGGCCGTCCGGATTGTCCGCGGTCTTCACCCTGCGCTTCTGCAGCTCCAGCACCAGCGGAGTCAGTTCGGTGATGCGTGCCTGGATGCGTACCCGGGCGTAATAATCCAGATCTTTCCGCTTGAGCAGCCGTTTGAGCTGCTCCATCGCATCGAACGGTCGCCCCGAGTAATAGCTGGCATCGGCAAATGCTTCGCCGGCCCGCACCGTATCACCTGCCGCATCGCTGGCACGGGCGTAGGCATCGTAGATTTCCGGTTCGGAGGCGTTTTCCACCAGCGGCCGCAGCAGGTTTGCCGCGAGAGACGCCTGAGCCTTGTCGCCGCCGTCGGTGAGCGCCCTGGCATAGGCCAAGGCCACCGCGCGGTTGCGCGGCGACTGCCGGTTGAGTTCGTCGTAGATGGCCAGGGCCGCCGCGCGCTGACCTGCCTGCAGGCGGGCACCGGCCATCGCCAGCTGCAGGATCAGATTGTCCGGGTGCGCTTTCACCAGTGGTTGCAATTGCACGATCGCCTGGGTGCCACGGCCGCTGCGGGTGAGTGCCAGCGCATAGCCGTAGCGGTGCGCCGGGGTGTCGAACGCACGCTGCCGCAAGTTGGTGCGGTAATAAGTGGCCTGCCTGGTGGCATCGTTGACCAGCACATCGACGCGTTCGCGCATCAGCTGATAGGTGCTTGGGTTTTCGGCAACGGAGGCCTGGAGCAGTTTGGTGGGATCCTTGACGAAGGGGATCGGTGCCGTGCTCTTTGCCCACTGGGCCTTGTCCAGGATGGTGCCGGACGGGTGAAGCTTCTGCTCGGCGATCAAGGCGCCAGCGCGTGCCTTGGCATCGCTGATGCGCAGGGTGGTTACCGGGTGGGTCTTCAGCAGTGCCGGCACGTCCTCGCCACCGGCATTGGCGCTCATCATGTCTTCCATGCGCTCGAAGAAATCAGCCATCGCATTGGGATTGAAACCCGCTTTGGCCAGTGTCTGGATGCCAGCGCGATCGGCTTCGATTTCGTCCTTGCGGGTGAAGTTGATCGACTTCTGCGCCAGCAGGCCTTGTCCGCCGGCCAGCACTGCCATCGGCGCATCGCCACTGCCGCTGCCGGCGCCGGCGGCGATCGCCCCAAGCAGCACCAGGGCCATCAAGGGCGCATCCTTTTTGGACGCCTCGAAGGCGCGCTCCAGGTGGTGCTGCGTGATGTGGCCGATCTCATGCGCAATCACGCTGGCCAGTTCGCTCTCGTTCTGGGTGATCGCGATCAGACCCGAGTTCACGGCGATGTAGCCGCCGGGTGCCGCAAAGGCATTGATTTCGGGATCTTTCACGATGAAAAACGCGAAGTGATCCTTCGGTTTGTCGGAGCTGGCGACCAGCCGGTAGCCCAGGTCGTTGATGTAGTCGTCCAGCAGGGGGTCGTCGACGACCATGCCCAGCGCACGCATCTGGCGCAGCATGGAGGCACCGTAATCCTGCGCTTCCTGGGGGCTGATCAGCGCATCGGCCGAGCTGCCCAGATCCGGCAGGCGGATACCTTCCTGTGCGCCCGCGGCAAACGCCAGCCCGGCGGTGAGCAGGGTCGTCAGGAGGCGTGTCAGGAGTCTGCGTGGGGCCATGGACATAGCGGGGCGACAATAGCACTCAGACCGTATTTTGCCGCGTCGGTTCACTGCGGGAGCTTGCTTGAGCTTCGGGCTGTGCGCACCCATTTGTTGGTAATATTCGTCCATTTTACGGAGCGTTGCGATGTCCAAGATCGAGGTCTATTCCACCGCCGTCTGCCCGTACTGCGTGGCGGCCAAGAATCTGTTGAAGTCCAAGGGGCTGGAGTGGACCGAAGTGCGTATCGATATCGATGCGGCACAGCGCAATGCCATGCTGACACGCAGCGGCGGGCGCCGCACGGTGCCGCAGATATTCATCAACGATCAGCACGTGGGCGGTTTTGACGATCTGGTGGCGGCCGACCGCAGCGGCAAACTGGCGAAGTTGCTGGAGCAGGCTCCGTGAGCGAGCGGCACACCGAATTCAGTGCGTTCCGCCAGCGCATGAACGAACGCATACTGGCCGAAGACAATCAGGTGGTGCGCCGCTTCTTCGCGCTGGACACGCAGACCTACAAAGCCGGTGCACTGGATGTGAAGACCAAGGAGATGCTCGGCTTGGTGGCCTCGCTGGTGCTGCGCTGCGACGACTGCATCAGCTACCACATTGCCCAATGCAAGGAGGCCGGCGTCGAGCGCGATGCCTTCTTCGAGGTGTTCAGCGTCGGGCTGGTGGTGGGCGGCTCGATCGTGATTCCCCATCTGCGGCGTGCCGTGGACCTGCTCGATCAGCTGGAATCCGGCACGGTCGACGGTGCAGCCGGCTGTGTCGATCACGCCTGACGGCGTCGTCAGCGGCGTACTGCCTGACGACAGTCGCACAGATGCCGGGTGCGCTGGCGTGCAGTTTTTTGTCATGCAGCGTGCAGGTATTTTCAACGCTTTGCGGCACTCCCTTGCTGTCCGCATGGCATTACATCGGCGATAATTGACGGGTTTCAGCCTGCGTCTGGTGCGAGTGACTTCTCCCCCGCCGTACGCGCTGCTCGTTGTTTCCCTTCTTAGGAGTTTCCCCATGAGCAAGACGATTGCCGTGATCCCGGGCGATGGTATCGGCCCGGAGATCATGACGGCCACGCTGCGCGTGCTCGACGCGCTGGATTGTGGTCTGACCTACGATTTCGTGGACGCCGGCATGGTGGCGCTGGATCGCCACGGCGATCTGCTGCCCAAGGCCACGCTGGACAAGATCGCCGAGCATAAGGTGGCGCTGAAGGGGCCGCTGACCACGCCGATCGGCGGCGGGTTCACCTCGATCAACGTGATCTTGCGCCGGCATTTCGACCTGTATGCGAACGTGCGTCCGGCGATCAGTTTCCCGGGTACCCGGTCGCGCTACGAGAACATCGACATCATCACCGTGCGCGAGAACACCGAAGGCGCCTATCTGGCCGAGGGCCAGACGCTGTCCGAGGACGGTGAGGTCGCGCAGTCGATCATCCGCAACACCCGCAAGGGCAGTACGCGCATCGTGCGCTATGCCTTCGAGCTGGCCGTGAAAAAGGGTCGCAAGAAGATCACGGCGGTGCACAAGGCCAACATCCTCAAGACCAGCACCGGCCTGTTCCTCAACGTGGCGCGCGAGATTGCCAGGGAATATCCGCAGATCGAATTCAACGAGATGATCGTCGACAACGCCTGCATGCAGCTGGTGATGAGGCCCGAGCAGTTCGACGTGATCGTCACCACCAACCTGTTCGGCGACATCATCTCCGACCTGTGTGCCGGCCTGGTCGGCGGCCTCGGTCTGGCGCCCGGCGACAACATCGGCGAGCACGCGGCGATCTTCGAGGCGGTGCACGGTTCGGCACCGGACATCGCCGGCAAGGGCGTCGCCAACCCCTGCGCGCTGCTGCTGGCCGCGGCCGACATGCTCGACTACCTGGACATGGTGGAGAAGGGCAGCAAACTGCGTCAGGCGATCCGCGATACCATTGAAAAGGATCGCGACCAGGTGACGCCGGACCTGGGCGGCAAGGGCAGCACAGAGAGCTTTGGTGAGGCCATCGCCAGGCGCGTCAAGGCGTAAGCCAGCCGCCTGCGATGATGAAAGGCCGCGGCGGCGTCCGCGGTCTCTTTCGCAGGGGAAGCGGGTGGACTCCATGCCGCTGGTCGTGTCTCCGATGCTCTTTACTCTCTGGACCTACCTCTACGTCGCCGCCGCCGTGCAGGCCGGACTGCTTGCCCTGGCGCTGTGGCATCGTCCGGCCAATCGCGAAGCCAACCGCCTGCTTGCCGTCTGGGTGGCGCTGACCGGAGTGGATCTGGCGGTGAAGGCGATGTACTGGCATCTGCTGTCGCCGGAATGGTTTCGCGCCTACCGCTTCGTCGCACTGTTTCCCTTTCTCTACGGCAGTCTGTTCTACCTGTACGTGCGTGCGCTTACTCGGGGGCGCGGGTTCCGGCCGCGCGACATCGTGCATCTGGCTGGCTTCGCCGTGATGCTGGCGCTCAATGCCTACGTGCTGACCATGGACGAGGCCGGGCTGCAGGCGATGTCGGCGCGCTGGCTCGCCGGCGAGCGCAACATCGGCGCCTGGTTCGACCTGCCGCTGTTCCTCTACAGCCTGTCCTATGTGATCGCCGGGCTGGTGCGGGTGCATGGTTACCGGCGGCAGCTGCGCCAGCGGCGTTCCGACGCCGACCGCCTTTCGCTGCGCTGGATCGACGCGATGGCCGCCTTCCAGATCGCGATCTGGTGCCTGGCCGTCGTGCAGGCGCTGGTCTACCTGCCGGTATTCAACTACGGGTTGCTGTTCGGCCTGGTCGCCGCCTGGGTATGCATGGTGGGCTGGTTCAGCCTGGGCCAGCCGCCGGTACAGGCCGAGCCGGGGATATCGGATACGCCGGCTGCACTGGAGGTCGACGGCGGCGGGTCGCCGTCGACCGATACCTCGCGCTACGCCGAGGTCGAGGCGCGACTGGCGCAGCTGATGGGCGGCGACGCTCCGCTGTACCTTGAACCGGCGCTGGCCATCGGCCAGGTGGCCAGGCGCAGCGGCTATCCGGAATACCTGGTCTCGGCAGTGATCAACCGGCGACTGGGCGGCAGTTTCTGGGACTACGTCAACCGCCTGCGCGTGGAAGCGGTGCGCGAACGGCTCACCGATCCGGCCGAGACGCGCACCATCCTCGAGCTCGCCTATGCCTGCGGGTTCACCTCCAAGTCGACCTTCAACGCGGCGTTCAAGCGGCAGGTGGACGAAACACCCAGCGGCTACCGGAGGCGCCATGTCACCGCGGGGGCGCCGGCAGGCCCAGTGTCGCCTGGCGGTGCAAGGCGGCGATGATCGCGGCCGTCGCCTCGCCGATGCCGGTGCCGCCGCCCTGCACGGTCAATCCCAGCCGCACCACTACCAACTGCTCGGACGGCACGATGATGATGTACTGGCCGAAGGCGCCGCGCGCGTAGAACATGTCCTTCGGCAGCTGCGGCATGCCCCAGGGCGCGTCCCATACCGGCACGCTGCCGGTGTTCACCAGGTTGGTCCAGAAGCCGGCACCGTAGCCGGTATCCAGGGTCTGCGAGCGGCTGTACGCCGCCCAGGCCTCGGGCAGGATGCGGTGGCCGTTGGCCACGCCGTCGTCGAGGTAAAGCTGGCCGAATCGGGCGAAGTCGCGGGCGGAGGCGTACATGAAACCGGCGCCGAGCAGGGTGCCGGTGGCGTCCGTCTCGATCACCGAATGATGCATGCCCAGCGGCGCGAACAGCTCGCGGCGGGCGAAGGCCTCGCTGCCGACGGCGGTGCCGCCGGTGGCATCGCCGACCAGCTTCGACAACAGCGCGAAACCGAGGTTGCTATAGCCCCACGCAGTGCCGGGCGGATGCGCCAGCGGCATGCGCGCCGCGTAGGCGGCCGAGTCGGCCTCGCGGAACCACATGTGGGTAGCCGGATTGACCGGTCCGTCGGTCTCGTCGAAGGGCAGGCCGCTGTCCATGCGCAGCAGCTGGTCGACGGTGATGGCGTGGTGTGGATCCGTCGGCGAGGCCCAGGCGGCGAGCGGGGCGGGCTGGTCCAGTCGCAGCCTGCCCTGGCGTACCAGGATGCCGATCAGCGCCTGGATCACCGACTTGGTGACCGAATGGCCCCAGATCGGCGTCTCCGGTCCGTAGCCGGGGGCGTAGCGCTCGGCGACCAGCTTGCCGTCGTGCAACACCACCACGGCCTTGGTCAGCCGCGGATGCGCCGGATCGGGCTCGGCGAAGGCGAGGTCGAGCGCGCGGCGCAGCGCCGGATCGACGGGCGTGACGACCGGCGGCCCGGAACTGTCGGGTTCCGCGGAGTCGGCCAGGCCGTCCGCCTCGGGCAGCGGGCCGTTGCCGTGGACGACCAGACAACCGAGGCCGGGCCGGTACGCCGCCCGCGCGGGGAACAGGCCCAGCACGCTGGCGCGCACCTCGCGGTGCGGCCGGTCCACGGTGTAGCGCACGGCCCAGCCGATGCTGGCCATCAGCGGCAGCTGCTCCTCGGCAAAGACCCGCGCGGGATCGACCCGGGAAACGAAGGCTGCCGCGCACAGCGAGCTGCTTACCGAGCCGGTGGCAATGTGCAGCGCCTCGCGGTTGAAAGCGACGCCGCCGATGACGGTCGCTGCCGCAAGAACAAGCAGAGCGCCGGTCAGCCGGCGCCAGAGGGTGGATGACAAACGGGGCATGGGCCTTCCTCGATGCATGGTGAGGAAGGCAGGATTGCGCGGCAGCGGCGACCGGATCGTCCGATCCGGCCGATTCGTACGTGTCGGGCCTTCGCCGGCGTGCGATCCGGCCGATCCGTACGCGCTTGTCGGGATGCTGCCGTGGTTCAGCCAAGATCGCAGCGGTCGTCCGCACAGCCGGCGAACTCCCGCTCGACCGCCCGGCGAACCCGGGGCAGGCGCAGCAGGGGCAGCAGCGGCCAGTAAGCAGGGATCTGTCGGCACAGCAGCGCAGAGGCGTCGGCGCCCCGCAGCGTATGGCCGCTGCGCAGATCCTGCACCACCACCTCACCCATTCGCAGCGGGCTCACCGGCGCGATGCCGGTGGAATCCTCGAAGCGGTGCAGCCAGTCGAGTCGGCGATGCCACCGCGCGAAGCCGGCGCACTTTGCGCAGTCCGGGTGGCGGTACAGCCTGATCGAGGCCATGGCGGTGGCCGCTCAGTGCTTGCCTGGCCGGTAGTGGCCAGGCTCCGCGCGCGAAGGGATCGCGATGCGGTTCCAGCCGTTGATCAAGATCACCACCATGTTGAGGTCGATCAACTCTTCCTCGCTGAACTCGGCGCGGGCCTGCTCGTGGACCTCGTCCGGCACGCCATGGATCGGATCGAGCCGCGTCACTGCCTCGCACCAGGCCAGCGCGGCACGCTCGCGCGCGCTGTAGAACGATGCCTCGCGCCATGCCTGCAGCACGTACAGGCGCTGTTCGGTCTCGCCGGCGGCACGGGCGTCCTTGCTGTGCATGTCCAGGCAGTAGGCGCAGCCATTGAGCTGTGAGGCACGCATCTGCACCAGTTCGATCAGGCTTTGCTCGATGCCGCTGCCCCTGACGTATTCGGCCAGGGCGAATAGCGGCTTCACGGCTTCGGGACGTTTGTTGACATTGAAACGGGGCATGGGGTTCTCCGTGGGTCGGCCGGGATGGCCGTTCAATGCAAGGACGTGCGCGTCGTCGATTTCGTGACAGCCGCCAGCCGGGCGAGTTTTCCGGGGTGGCGCAGGCCATGCATTGCCGTGATGCGTTCGCCGTCGCATTCGACCCAGATGACCGAGTTCAACGCGTCGCCCGTCCACATCAGCAGCGCCGGTGCGCCGTTGAGTGTCGTCATTTCGTAGCGCGCGGCGCTGCGGTCGACGTTGCGGGCGATCTGCAGGTAGAGGCGGGCCAGCCGCTCCGCACCGTACAGCGGTCGCAAGGTGGCGCGGACCACGCCGCCGCCGTCGCTGATCTGGATCGCATCCTCGGCAAACAATGCGCGCAGCGCCTCCATGCTGGGCTCGGCCATGGCGGCGACGAAGTGCTCCAGCATGCGCCGCTGGGCGCCGGCGTCGACGCTGAAGCGCGGTCGCCCTTCGCGCAGGCGCGCCTTGGCGCGATGCGTGCGCTGGCGGCAGGCGTCTTCGGCAATGCCAAGGATCGCGGCTGCTTCGGCATGGTTGTAGTCGAACACATCGTGCAGCAGGAACGCCGCGCGCTCCTCCGGGCTCAGCCGTTCGAGCAACAGCAGGAAGGACAGGGTGATCGTCTCGCCGCGTTCGAGTTCGGCCTCGGGCTGCTCGGCGTCCGGTACCAGCGGCTCGGGCAACCAGGGGCCGGTGTAGTGTGCGCGCTCGGTCCTGGCGCGGCGCAGGCGATCGAGCGCGATGCGCGTGGTCACCGTGACCAGCCAGGCTTCCGCGTCGTCCAGCGCCGCGGTGTCCTGTGCGTGCCAGCGCAGCCAGGCGTCATGCAGCACGTCCTCGGCGTCGCTTGGCGTGCCGAGCATGCGATAGGCCAGCCCGAACAGGCGCTGGCGGTGCTGCTGGAACAGGGCAGTTTGCGGATCCATGGGACGCTCCGGGGGAATGCCCAGCCAGGACGCGCCGCTGTCGCGAAACGTGACAGCTCAGCGGAAGATCGGCCAGGGCGCCAGGAAGATCAGCCAGATCAGCAGCACGATGCCGACGTACTTGCCGGCCTTGTACAGCCTCCTGTGGCGTCTCTTGAACGCGACCTTCCATGCGTGTGCGGCACCTTTGCGGCGCTGACTGAGCGCGAACAGGCGATTGACGAAGCCGGTCTTCTCCGTCGCGCCGTCGGTATTCGGCGAGGCGGTGATCTTGCCCATGAAGGCGCCGACCCGCTGGTTGATCGCGTTCATCCAGCGTGTGCGCAGCGGTCGTTCGACGTCGGCGAACAGGATCACCCGGGTCTGCCCGGTCCTGTTCTCGGCCCAGTGCACATAGGTTTCGTCGAATACCACGTCCTTGCCGTCGCCCCAGGCGTGCTCCTCGCCGTCGACGAAGATGCGGCAGTCGGGTGAATTGGGTGTGATCAGCCCGAGGTGATAGCGCAGCGACCCGGCGAACGGGTCACGGTGCGGGTTGAGCTTGCTGCCCGGCGGCAGCAGCGCGAACATCGCCGCCTTGATGCTGGGGATCGCCTTCAGCAGTGCCACGGTCTGCGGGCACAGCGCTTCGGCCGAAGCCAATGGCTCGCCGTACCATTTCAGATAGAAACGCTTCCAGCCCTGTTTGAAGAAACTGTTGAAGCTGGCGTCGTTGTGCTTCTCGGTGGCCCGGATGTGACCCTCGTCGAACAGGCGTGTCGCCTCATCGCGAATGACCTGCCAGTTGGCCTGCAGCAGATCGAGTTGCGGAAAGCCGCGGCGATCGAGAATCGGTAGCGCCGGCACCGCCGAGAACGCGTACATCAGCAGGTTGTACGGTGCGAACACGGCCGAATGATCGACCAATTGGCGATCGAAACGCAGTCGCGCGCGGCCGCGCAGATGGACCAGCAGCACGCACAGCGTGAACAGCAGAAGCAACAGCAGCAGGAACAGGCGGGGGGCGATAATCATGGGCGTCTGAACCGGGAACGGCGGATGCCCATTCTACGCTTCCCGCAGGATGCCGATGGCCAGGTAACCCAGGAGCATCGTGGCTGAGGCCGCCCACAAAAGCTGCCTGTCCGGTAGGAGCCCGCTTGCGGGCGATGCTCCTTGCGGGAATCGGGACTCGAAAAGCAAAGCATCGCCCGCAAGCGGGCTCCTACCGGGCAGGGAGGCTGGGCGGGAGCTACAGCACCTCCGCCGCGAAATCCGCCAGCCGCGAACGCTCGCCGCGGCGCAGGGTAATGTGTGCCGAGTGCTCCCATTGCTTGAAGCGGTCCACCGCGTAGGTGAGGCCGGAAGTGGTCTCGGTGAGGTAGGGCGTGTCGATCTGTTCGACATTGCCCAGGCAGACGATCTTGGTGCCCGGGCCGGCGCGGGTGACCAGGGTCTTCATCTGCTTCGGGGTGAGGTTCTGCGCCTCGTCGATGATCAAGTAGCGCGACAGGAAAGTGCGTCCGCGCATGAAGTTCAGCGAGCGGATCTTGATGCGCGATGCAAGCAGGTCGTTGGTGGCCTGACGGCCCCAGCTGCCGCCGTCCTCGGGGTTGGCCAGCACTTCCAGGTTGTCGGTCAGCGCGCCCATCCACGGTGTCATTTTTTCCTCCTCGGTGCCGGGCAGGAAACCGATATCCTCGCCTACCGAGACGGTAGCGCGGGTCATGATGATCTCGCGGTAGCGCTGCTGGTCCATCACCTGCGCGAGGCCGGCCGCCAGCGCCAGCAGGGTCTTGCCGGTGCCGGCGTTGCCGAGCAGGGTGACGAAGTCGATGTCCGGATCCATCAGCGCATTGAGTGCGAAGTTCTGCTCGCGATTGCGTGCGCCGATGCCCCACACATGGTGGTTGGCGTGCGAATGATCGTCCAGCAGCACCAGCGTGGCGCTGGCGTCGTCGATGTGCAGCACACGCAGTTCGACGTCATTCTCGCCCGGCAGGTACAGGCATTGGTTGGGGTGCCATTCTTCCTCCTCGCGCCGATCCACCTGGTAGAACGTGCGCCCTCGCTCGCTCCACGATCTCACCTCCGGGTGCAGGTCCCAGAAATCTTCGGGCAGCTTGGCGGCGCCGGTGTAGAGCAGGGAGAAATCATCCAGCGCACGGTCGTTTTCGTAATCCTCGGCGATAATGCCGTAGATGCTCGCCTTGATCCGCAGGTTGATGTCCTTGCTGACCAGGATGACCTCCCGCTCGGGGTGCTGGTCGCGCAGTTCGATCACGCCGGACAGGATCTGGTTGTCCGCCTTGCCATGGCCGTTGCTGACGCGCTGCTGGAAGTACAGGCGGCCGACCGCGGCACCGTGCTTGAGGGTGATGCCCTGGGGGTTGGTCAGCGCCAGTCCGTCGCGCAGATCGTGATGCTTGCCGCGTTCGATCAGTTCGTTGAGAAAACGGCTGACCTGACGGCCGTTGCGCGAGACTTCCGAGGAACCTTTCTTTTTTTCATCCAGTTCCTCCAGCACGGTCATCGGGATGAAGACATCGTGTTCCTCGAAGCGGAACAGCGAGGTCGGGTCATGCAGCAGGACGTTGGTGTCCAGGGCGTAGATGCGCTTGCTTCCGGTCATGCGGAAGAATCCTCGCGGGTAGTTAGGAGCCTGTCGGACTTTGGTCTCGCCTCGACCACCAAAGTCCGACAGGCTCCTAGGTGGAAGAATCGCGGTGCAAGGGCGGGTTGCCGATGCGCCGTGGCGGTGAAAGCCATGAAGGAGATGGCGCTCACTGGGTGGGGATGGCATCGAGCACGCACTGCGCGTGACCGGGGACCTTCACGTTGCGCCATTCGCGAGCCAGTTTGCCGGTGGGGTCGATCAGGAAGGTGCTGCGCACGACACCCATGTGGCGCTTGCCGTACAGCACCTTCTCGCGGATCACGTCGAATGCCTGGCACCAGGTTTCCTCCGGATCGGAGACCAGCGGGAACGGCAGGTTCTGCTTCAGGGCAAAGTTCGCATGCGATTTCACCGAGTCGCGCGACACGCCGATGACCTGCGCGCCACGCCGGCGAAAATCGGCATACAGGTCGCGGAAGTCCTTCGCCTCGCTGGTGCAGCCGGGTGTGCTGTCCCTGGGATAGAAATACACCACCACCCATTCGCCGCGCAGACTGGCGAGATCGAGTTCGCTGCCATCCCCTATCGGGCCGCCGATCGGGCCCTTGAGTCGGGGAATCATCTGGCCGATGTCAGGCATGGCGGCTCCGGTGCGGCGGCCGGGCGCTGCACGTGCGGGTGGAAAGGGGGAGTCGGGAATCTGCCGGGGTTGGCCGGCGTGGCTGCCGGAACCGCGGAACGCGTCAGCGCAACGGTGATGGTCAGCATGGATCGATGAGCCGTCTGCAACGTCGGGTACCCTCGACAGGTGTCGGGAGCAAGACTAGCGCGTGAATGGCCGTGGATAACAGCCCTTGCCAGGCAACCGTTATCGCGCGATCCTCAGAATTTGACCGGATCCATGATCGCGTCGAGATTCAGCCCGTCGCACAGCTCGAGAAAGTCGTCGCGCAGGGCGGCAATGTGGATCTCTGCCGGGATGCCGATGGTGAACTGCGCCTGGAACATCTCGGCGCCGGTCTGCATCGCGTGGTAGCGGGTGGAGTTCAGTTGTTCCACGCTGATTCCGTGCTGGCTGAAGAACTCCACGATCCGTACCACGATGCCGGGTCGGTCGGCAGCTACCACTTCCACCAGATACGGCAGCAGGTGCGAGCTGTTTTCGCGCGGGCCGGTGCGGTAGTGCACCAGCCGCAGGCTCTCGTCCCGAGCCAGCTTGGTCAGGGCGGTTTCCAGTTTTGCCAGCGCATCCCACGTGCCACTGGCCAGCAGCATCAGCGAGATTTCCGTGCCGATGGTCGAGACGCGCGATTCGGAGAGATTGCAGCCGGCATCGGCGATCCGTTTGGCCAGCGCCAGCAACGGTGATTTGGCCGTCGGGGTGAGTACCTGGATCAACAGCTGGTTGTCGCTGCCCGAACGCGCCGAGGTCGAAGAGGGTTTCAAGAGGGCCTGCCTGTGACGTCATTACGCGCAATGCGGACGCATGAGACTACTCCAATCAAGTCTACTTGCCCGTCCGCCAAGGCGGCAAGTAACATGTCCGGCTTGCCATGTTGCGGAATCGTGCCTTGAACATTCGCGGAAGCATCTGCGCGCTGGTCACTCCGTTCACGGCCGACGGTGCACTCGACCTGCCCGCCTTTTGCCGATTGCTGGACTACCAGCTGGCCGGCGGCACACAGGCGCTGGTGGTTGCCGGCTCGACCGGCGAGGCCCACATGCTCGAACACGACGAGTTCGACCGGTTGCTGGCGTTTGCCCTCGAACGGGTGGCTGGACGGGTGCCGGTGCTTGCCGGTACCGGCGAAGCGGGCACCGCCAAGACCATCGCCATGACCCGTCGTGCCCGGGCGCTGGGCGCCGCTGCCGCGCTGGTGGTGGTTCCGTTTTACGTGCGCCCGACCCAGGAAGGTCTGCGTCGGCATTACCTGGAAGTGGCCGAGCATGGCGGCCTGCCGCTGCTGCTGTACAACGTGCCCAGCCGCACTGGCTGCGATCTGCTGCCGGCAACCGTGGCCCGGTTGCGCGAACACCCGGCGATCATCGGCATCAAGGAGGCGCGCAGCGATCATGAGCGGATTCGGGCCCTGGCGGAACTTGTGCGCGAGGATTTCGTCTATCTGTCCGGTGACGACAGCAGTGCCGGCGAGGCCATGCTGGCCGGTGCGGCCGGTACCATCTCGGTGGTGGCCAACCTGGTGCCGAAGGCTTTCCGCCAGTTGTGCGATGCCGCCACTGGTGGCGACACGGCTGCCACGGCGCATTTCCGCGCCGAACTCGAGCCGTTGTTGAAGGCACTCGACTGTGCGCCGAATCCGATCGCGGTCAAGGCAGGACTGCCTCCGCTGGGGCTGGGTTTGGCGCTGCCGAGGTTGCCGCTGGTCGAACTGGAAGACGGCCCGGATCGCATCCGATTACACCAAGCGTTGTCCAGTCTGGCATCCTTGGCGACTGCAGCCGGTTGAAGGTTGCCCGACTTATCTCACGGAATCTGCTTACATGAAAAAAACCTCGTTCCTCCTGGCCCTGCCTGCGCTTGCCATGACCGGCTTGCTGCTTTCCGGCTGTGGCATGTTCCGCTCGCACAAGGCGTGGAACACCGCCAAGCAGGAGTCGCCGCTGGAGATTCCGCCGCAGATGGATCGGCCCGCGACCAGCGATGCACTGGTGATTCCGCCCCCCGGAGCGAACCAGCCGACGGCGAACGGAGCCACTGCCAACGTGGGTCCGGCGGCCAGTCAGCTCGCCGATGGTTTCGTCCTGGCCGACAGCGTCGACAACACGTATCACCGGGTGGGCGAGATACTGGAGAGCGGCAGTCTGGGGCAGCTCGTCAGCCATGACGATGCCGCGCACACTTACGTATTGAACGTTTCCAACGTTGCCGCGCAGGAAAAGAAGAGGGGCTTTTTCGGCCGGCTGTTCAGGTTCGGCAGGCATGATTCGGCCAACGCGCCGGGCGGTGCTTCGCATCAGGTGCAGATCAGCATCAGCAGCAGCGGAACGAGTGCCAGCGAAGTGCGGGCGCAGGGCAATGCGGCCGCCGTGGCCAAGGTGATCGATACGCTGAAATCGCGTCTGGGCGGTTGAGTACGACAGACGTTTCCAAGCCACCCGGCAGTCTGCCGAACTTTACTGCCAGGCATCTGTTCGTAGGAGCTCGCTTGCGGGCGATGCTCCGGCCATGCGCCCCTTTCGAGCATCGCCCGCAAGCGGGCTCCTACAGGCACGACACTACCGGACGGATGCCTCTGCCCAAGCCATTGCCGAATTCTCGCCTCGACCAGCGACAGGCCACTAGCGGTTTCCAGCATTCATTCGCACAAACGCCGCCTCATGAGGCGGCGTTTGTGCTGGCTTGATGGGCGTGAATTCAGCGTTGCAGCAGTTTGAGCTTGTCCGGCTTGCTTTCCCAGTCCTTGGCATCGGACGGGGCATCCTTGCGCTCGGTGATCACCGGCCAGCCCTTGGCCAGCTCGGCATTCAGCGCCACGAAGCTCTCCTGGCCGGCAGGAACATCGTCTTCGGGATAGATCGCGTTGATCGGACACTCCGGTTCGCACAAGGTGCAGTCGATGCACTCGTCCGGATCGATCACCAGGAAATTGGGGCCTTCATGGAAGGCGTCGACCGGACACACCTCGACACAATCGGTGTATTTGCACTTGATGCAGTTATCGATGACGACAAAAGTCATGGGCGGCTTTGGCGTGCTTGTGAGAAGTGTGTCAGACGGCCCGGTAAATCAGCGCGTCGGCTCTTGTGAAAAGTGCGGCCATGGATGGCCGCTTTTGATCCAGCCAACGGCGCCGAGCTGCACGTTGGCGCTGGCCGGCCCAACTGGAGCAATCACGGAAGATTGCAAAAGCTAATGGTGCTCCCTACGAGACTCGAACTCGTGTTCCCGCCTTGAGAGGGCAGTGTCCTGGGCCACTAGACGAAGGGAGCGTTATCCTGCGAGGCGCGCTAGTATAACGGAATTGTTTCGTGCGGCAATGCTGGCCATGGATGACCTGCGCCGATCGAAGCAGGCCGTGGCCGGGCTTGCACAGCCCGTACCGGCAGGCAATTCGTGGTGCCCGATACCACGACCGACTGCAATCAAGGGCGATCACGCCCCACCAAGGATTCTGACCGCTTGAACCTCGAAGCAAGGACCGACATCACGCCAGCGCTGCGGATCATTCCGCGCGACCAGCACATCATCTCGCGCAAGAACATCAGCAAGGCGGCGCTGCGGGTGCTGTATCGACTGAACGAGGCCGGCTACACGGCCTATCTGGTCGGCGGCGCGGTGCGCGACCTGCTGCTTGGCATGCAGCCGAAGGATTTCGACATCGCCACCAGCGCGACCCCGGACGAGGTGAAAAAGCTGTTCCGCAACTGCCGCCTGATCGGCCGCCGCTTTCGTCTCGCGCATGTGGTGTTCGGTCCGGAAATCATCGAGGTGGCGACGTTCCGCGGCCTCGGCGAGGAGGACGGCGAAGGCGATCGCCACATCGTCGACGGCCGCATCATGCGCGACAATATCTGGGGCACGATCGAGGAGGACGCGGTGCGCCGCGACTTCCGCGTCAACGCAATGTATTACGACATCAGCGATTTTTCGGTACGCGACTATGTCGGCGGCATGCAAGACCTCGAAGACCGCATGCTGCGGCTGATCGGCGATCCGGCCACGCGCTACCGTGAGGACCCGGTGCGCATGCTGCGTGCCGCGCGACTGGCAGCCAAGCTCGAATTGCGCATCGACGCAGAGGCCATGGCGCCGTTCCAGACGCTCGGGCCGCTGCTGGCCGAGGCGGCGCCGGCACGCTTGTTCGATGAATCGTTGAAGATGTTTTTCAGTGGCCACGGGCTCAAGAGCTTCCGCATGCTGGAAAAATGCGGGCTGCTGAAATTCCTGTTTCCGGGGACCGCGCGAGCGCTGGAACGCGGCGACGCCGCCTTGCGTTCGCTGGTCGAACAGGGCCTGGCCAACACCGACGCGCGCATCGCCGAAGGCAAGTCGGTCACCCCGGCGTTCCTGTTTGCGGTGCTGCTGTGGGGCGAGGTGCGCGACTTGGCGCATCACTGGATCGGGCAGGGCATGGATGCCAACGAAGCGTGGGAGCACGCCGCCGGCAAGGTGGTCGGAGAGCAGTGCCAGCGGGTGGCGATCCCGCGCCGGTTCACCTTCACCATGGAGGAAATCTGGTCGTTGCAGCCGCGCTTCGAACAGATCCAGCGCAAACGGGTTTTTCGCCTGATGACGCATCCACGCTTCCGTGCCGCTTTCGATTTTCTGCTGCTGCGGGCGGATGAGTCGCCCGCGGTCCGCGAGCTGGGCCAGTGGTGGGCACATGCGCAGCAGTTGCCGCAGGACGTGCTGGCGGCTGCGTTGCCGGCCAGTGGCGGCAGCAAGGCGAGCGACCATCACGTCACGACAGCAAGCGGCGCTCCCCCGCGCCGGCGTCGGCGCCGCTCCGGCGGCAAATCGGGTTCCGTGTGACGCTGGCCTACGTCGCGCTGGGCAGCAATCTGGGCGATTCGCGGCAGCAGGTGCTCGACGCCATGGCGGCGCTGGCGGCGTTGCCGGATACCCGCCTGCTGCATCGCTCGCACCTGTACCGCACGCCGCCGTGGGGCATGCTCGAGCAGCCGCCGTTCGTCAATGCCGCCGTGCAACTGGATACCGGATTGTCCGCGCACGGGTTGCTCGATGCCTTGCTGGAGATCGAACGCAAAGCCGGCCGCGTGCGTGCCGAGCGCAACGGTCCGCGTACGCTGGATCTGGATCTGCTGCACGTCGATGGCGTACGGGTCGACGATGCGCGACTGAGCCTGCCGCACCCGCGCATGGCCGAGCGTGCCTTCGTGTTGCTGCCGCTGCACGATATCGCGCCCTCGCTGCAACTGCCCGGGCACGGCACGGTAGCGCAGTTGCTGGCCCGGCTCGATCTTGCCGGCTGCGAAAGATTGCCTTGAGCCAGTATCCTAGGAGCCTTTCGGGCTTTGGTGGTCGAGGCGAGAAGTCGGCTGTGCGAGGACAGATTTTCGGCGCTTCGCCGGCCCATAGTGGTGCTATGGGCCAAGAAGCGGCGGAAATATGGACCGCACAGACGGATTCGCAGCCCGGCCAACCAAAGTCCGAAAGGCTCCTGGCGCGCCGGATAATCGTGCGCTCGCCATCACCGAAAGGAATTGCCGTGTACGTGCAGAACGCCAGTGTCCCCGACCGCAAGCCGGTTACCGTGCCGGGCCTGCAGGCAATGAAGTCGCAGGGGCGGCGTATCGTCATGCTCACCGCCTACGATGCCAGTTTCGCCTGGCAACTGGAGGCTGCGGGCGTCGACGTTGCGCTGGTCGGCGATTCGCTCGGCATGGTGGTGCAGGGACATCGCAGTACGCTGCCGGTGACCCTCGAGCACATGGTCTATCACACCGCCGCGGTCGCCCGCGGGTTGTCGGCGACGTTGCTGGTGGCCGACCTGCCGTTCATGGCCGATCGCGATACCGCGCACGCACTGGAAGCCGGCGCACGGCTGGTGGGCGAAGGTGGCGCGGCGATGGTGAAGATCGAGGGCGCTGCCGCGCATATCCTGGAGGCCATCGCCGCCCTGGTCGCGCGGGCGATCCCGGTCTGCGCGCATCTGGGGCTGACGCCGCAATCCGTGCACAAGTTCGGCGGCTTCCGCATCCAGGGGCGCGAACAGGCCGCCGCCGATCACATCGTGGACGAGGCGCTGGCGGTGCAGGCCGCCGGTGCGGACCTGCTGGTGCTCGAGGGCGTGCCGGTCGAGCTGGGCCGGCGGGTGACCGCGGCGGTCAGGATTCCGGTGATCGGCATCGGCGCCGGCCCGCATTGCGACGGGCAGGTGCTGGTGATCCACGACATGCTCGGCATCACGCCGGGCAAGCGGCCGAAGTTCAGCAAGGATTTTCTGGCCGGACGCGACTCGGTGGCGGCGGCCATCGCGGCCTATGCCGAGGATGTGCGCAGCGGCGCGTTCCCGGCCGCCGAACACAGTTTCACCTGAGCGCACCACCATGCAGACCGTACAAGACGCTCCCGGCCTGCGCGCCGCGATTCGCGGTTGGCGCAGCAAGGGCCAGACGGTGGGTTTCGTGCCGACCATGGGCAATCTGCATGCGGGCCACCAGTCGTTGGTCAAGCTGGCGCGGGCGCGCACCGACCGGGTGGTCGCCAGCGTGTTCGTCAATCCCACCCAGTTCGGCCCCAACGAAGATTTCGAACGCTATCCGCGCACGCTGCTGCAGGATCAGGCCGCGCTGGCCGAGCAGGACTGCGACCTGCTGTTTGCGCCGGATGTGGCGACGGTCTACCCGTTCGGTGCCGAACACAGCATCAGTCTGCGCGTACCCGTGATCACCGACATGCTGGAGGGCGCGCACCGGCCGGGGCATTTCGACGGCGTCGCCACGGTGGTGTGCAAGCTGTTCAATCTGGTGCAGCCGGATCTGGCGGTGTTCGGACAGAAGGATTTCCAGCAGCTGAAGGTGATCGAGCGGATGGTGCGCGATCTGTCGTTGCCGCTGAAGGTCATGGCGGCGCCGACCCTGCGTGCCGACGACGGCCTGGCATTGAGCTCGCGCAACCAGTACCTGTCCGCCGAGGAGCGGGCACGGGCGCCGTTGATTCACGACAGCTTGCTGAAGATGCGCGACCTGCTGCAAAAAGGCCATGCCTGGCGGGTGATCGAGCAGGCGGCCGCGGCGCGATTGATGCGCGCGGGGTTTGCTCCCGATTACGTGGTGATCCGCCGCGCCGAGGATCTGGCCGAACCGGCCGCAGACGAGCGCCACGGTCTGGTCGCGTTGATTGCCGCGCGACTGGGCAACACCCGCCTGATCGACAACTTGTTGTTCGATTGAACTGCCCGCATATCGGCAACGAGCCCGCCATTGTTGCGGTGCAGTGTCATCGGCTCGATAATGGCCCACTTTGCAGGCTGTCCCTGCTGGAAAGAACGTCATGCACCTGAACATGCTCAAGGCCAAGATCCACCGGGCGACCGTGACCCATGCCGAGCTGCATTACGAAGGCTCGATCGCGATCGACGGCTTGTTGCTGGATGCTTCGGGTATCCGTGAGTACGAGCAGATCCACGCGTGGAACGTCAACAGCGGCCAGCGTTTCGTCACGTATGCGCTGCGCGCCGAGGAAGGTTCCGGCATCATCTCGGTCAACGGCAGTGCCGCGCGCAGTGCGCAGGCCGGCGATCTAGTCATCATTGCGGCATTCGCGCAGCTGAGCGAAGCCGAGCTGGCGCAATACCTTCCGACCATGGTCTACGTGGACGCGCACAACCGCATCAGCCACACCAACCGCACGATCCCCAAGCAGATGGTCACCGCCTGAGTCTGCCCGGCTTGGCTTGCCCCCTCTCCTGCAAGCAGGAGAGGGCGGGGTGGGGACGCTCAGCCGTGTTGGCGCGCCAGTGCCCAGGCCACATGCTCGCGCACGACCGCCGAAGGGTCATCGGCGCGCGCCATGAGCGCATCGCGTACCGCCATTGAGCGCGGTGCGTTGCCCAGCGCCACCGCGATGTTGCGCAGCCAGCCCTCGTAACCGGTGCGGCGGATCGCCATGCCTTCGGTGCGCCGGAGAAACTCCTGCTCGCTCCAGCCGAACAGCTCGACCAGTCTGGCGCCGTCGAGGCTGTGGCGGGGGGCGAAGTCGGGCTCCACCGTGTCCTGCGCGAACTTGTTCCACGGACAGACCAGCTGGCAGTCGTCGCAACCGAAGATGCGGTTGCCCATCGGCGCGCGCAGGTCTTCCGGGATACTGCCCTTGAGCTCGATGGTGAGATAGGAAATGCAGCGCCGTGCGTCGAGCCGGTATGGCCCGAGGATCGCCCGGGTCGGGCAGATCTCGATGCAGCGGCTGCAACTGCCGCAGTGCGCGCTGGCCGGCGCATCGACCGGCAGCGGCAGGTCGGTGTAAAGCTCGCCGAGGAAAAAATACGAACCGGCACCGCGGTTGATCAGCACGGTGTGCTTGCCGATCCAGCCCAGGCCCGCGTTGCGCGCCAGCGCCTTCTCCAGTACCGGCGCGGAATCCACATAGGCGCGATAGCCGAAGTCGCCGACCACGGCATGGATGCGTTCGGCCAGCCGCTGCAGGCGACTGCGCATCAGCTTGTGGTAATCGCGGCCCAACGCGTAACGGGAGACGTAACCGGCTTCGGCATCTGCGAGCACGCCCCACGCATCGCGGATGCCGGGCGGGATGTAATCCATGCGCACCGAAACGACTCGCTGTGTGCCGGGTTCGAGTTCCGCCGGTCGACTGCGCTTGTCGCCGTGGCGGGCCATGTAGCTCATCTCGCCGTGATGGCCATGCTCGAGCCAGCGCTTGAGATGCGGTTCGTCGTCGCCCAGACCGGTGCCGCTGATGCCGGCCTGGGCAAAGCCCAGCTCGACGGCCCAGCGCTTGATGTCGCGGGCCAGCGCCGCGTAATCGGGGGCAGGGTGGGTGTCGGCGGATGGCATAGGCCTATTGTAGGCGTTGGCCATGTCCAGGAGCCCGGCCAACCAACGGTCCGACAGGCTCCTATAATCCGCGCATGCCAAGCCATCCGCACAGTCGTGATCTGTATACCGTCGAGCAGTTGCGTGCGATCGAACGCGCGGCGCTCACCGCCCTGGGGATTTCCGGCGAGGAGTTGATGCGCCGGGCCGCGAGCGCGGCGCTCGGCAGTTTGCGCCGGCACTGGCCGCAGGTGCGGCAGCTTCGGATCTACTGCGGGCCGGGCAACAACGGTGGCGATGGATTCCTGCTCGCCGTGCTGGCCCGCGAGGTCGGGCTGCAGGTCGAGCTGGTGGCGCTGGACGCCAGGGCGCATGGCGATGCGGCGCTGGCACGCTCCGCGTGGGAAGCCGGTGGTGGTCATGTGCAGCTGTGGGATGCGCAGTGCGATCTTGGCGAAACCGAATTGCATGTGGATGCGCTGTATGGCATTGGCCTCAATCGCGCACTCGAGCCCTCCGTCGCGCAACTGGTCGAACAGATCAATGCCAGCGGTCAGCCGCTGCTAGCGCTGGATGTACCGTCCGGACTGAATGCAGATAGCGGCCACTGTCCCGGCGCGGCGATCCGTGCCGACGTCACGGTGACCTTCATTGCCGGCAAGCGCGGGCTGCATACCGGCCGTTCGGCCGATCACGTGGGCGTGCTTGAGCTGGCCACCCTGGGGGTGCCCGAGCACGTGTACGCCGGCGTGTGTCCGGACGCACAGTTGCTGGTCGCCGCCAGCTTGCCGCCACGCGCCCGTTACGCCAACAAGGGCAGCTACGGCCACGTGCTGGTGATCGGTGGTGACCATGGCATGGCGGGCGCGGCGCGCATGACGGGCGAGGCGGCGTTGCGCGCCGGTGCCGGTCTGGTCGGCGTGGCCACCCGCAGCGGGCATGTGATGGCAATGAATGCCGCGCGCCCGGAGATGATGGTGCAGGCAGTCGATGAACCGCCGTTGCTGGAACCGTTGCTTGACTGGGCCAGCGTGCTTGCCGTGGGGCCGGGACTGGGAAAAGGCACATGGGGGCATGCGCTATGGCTGATTGCGCTGGGTGCGGACAAACCGCTGGTGCTCGATGCCGACGGGCTGAATCTGCTGGTCAGGGAGCCGCGGAAATTCGGCGTGCCGGCCGTTTTGACCCCCCATCCCGGCGAGGCTGCCCGCTTGCTCGGCGTGACCACGCCCGAGATCGAACGGGACCGTTTCGCGGCCGTGCGCGAACTGGCCCGCCGCTACGCCGCGGTGGTGGTATTGAAAGGCGCCGGCAGCCTGATCGCCGACACGGATGGACGTCTGGACGTCTGTCCATGGGGCAACCCCGGCATGGCTTCGGGCGGCATGGGCGATCTGCTCACCGGCATCATCGCCGCGTTGCTGGCGCAGGGCTGCAACGCGTGGCAGGCGGCCTGCCTCGGCGTGGGCCTGCATGCGCGCGCCGGGGACCATGCCGCGCAGCAGGGGGAGCGCGGCCTGCTGGCCAGTGACCTGCTGCTGCCCTTGCGTGCCTTGGGCAACGGCCTGCCGGGTGCAGAGTGCGAGCATGAGTGAGCGGCCCCCGACCGGGCGCACATGGAACCTGCCCGACGAAGCGGCCACCGGCGCGCTGGCCAGGCGTGTGGCCGGGGCGCTGCAGGGAGGTGGGCTGGTAATCTATCTCGACGGGCCGCTGGGCGCCGGCAAGACCAGTTTTGCGCGTGCCTTGCTGACCGCCTGCGGCGTGGGCGAACGCATCAAGAGCCCCACCTACAGTCTGGTCGAAGGCTACGCGGCGCAGGGGCGGCCGGCCTGGCATCTGGATCTCTACCGGATCGCCGATCCCGGCGAGCTGGAATGGCTGGGCCTGGACGCCCTGGCCGAACCGGCGGCGTTAGTCCTGGTGGAGTGGCCGGAACGCGGCGCCGGTGCGTTGCCGGCAGCCGATCTGCAGCTGCAATTGAGCTATGCCGGCACAGGTCGCCAGGCGCTGTTGCAGGCCTGCACGGCGCGTGGCGAACGACTGTTCGAGCAACTGTCTTGATCGGCTTGCGGGGCCTGCGGACGCGCCTAAGTATTGATTCCCCTTGAAAATTCCCGCTCGCTGACTTCGGCGACAGATCCTTTCGGAATGCGTGACTTGAAGTCGATAACTTGTATTCGGCCTGATGAATGATCCGCAGGTTATGGATATTCAAGGGAAAATGGCCTTGCATTCGTCGATTGACTGCGCTTCAATGCGGCCCATGAGGGGTTACCTGAACAGCTGGCTCGGGTTCGCCGCTGTCGCGATCGCGGCAGCGGCCCCGCTATGCGCTGCCGACGCGGCACAGATACAGGCTGCGCGGGTGTGGGCCGGTCCCGAATACACACGCGTGGTTTTCGATGCCTCCGGCGAGCTGAACTACAGGATCAGTCAGGCGGGAGATCGGCTGACTGTGGATCTGGGCGACAGTCGGGTCGCCGATGGCTTTACCGCTCCCGGCGCCCAGGGGCTTTACCGCGGCATGAGCCATGCTCGTGTGCACGGCCATCTGCAACTGAGCGCCAGGGTGGCGGCGGACAGCCGGTTGAAAAGCTTCGTACTCAAACCCGTCCATGGCACGAATTACCGGCTGGTGCTGGATCTGTACCCGGGCCGCGACAATGTTGCTGCGCAAACGAAGGCGGTCGACCCCCGCAGTGAGCGGGTGAGAGCCCGTCATCATGCGGTGCCCACACACGGCAGCCTGGCGTCTGTGCAGCAGGCGGCGGCCTTGCTCGACGGCGAGCGCAAGGTGGTGGTCTGCATCGATGCCGGTCATGGCGGCAAGGATTCCGGTGCTCGCGGCCCGGATGGCACGCTTGAGAAAAATGTCACGCTGGCCGTGGCGCGTGATCTGGCGGCGCAGATCGATCGCCAGCCGGGCATGACGGCCGTGCTGACCCGCAACGGCGACTATTACATTCCGCTGAAGCAGCGTTACCAGATCGCCCGCGAGAACAACGCCGACCTGTTCGTGTCGATCCATGCCGATTCCTTCATCAACGACGACGCCCGGGGTTCGTCGGTCTGGGTGTTGTCGCCGCGCGGCAAGACCAGCGAAGCCGCACGCTGGCTCGCCGACAGCGAAAATCGCGCCGACCTGATCGGCGGCACCACGCTGGACGACAAGGACGACGGCCTGGCCAAGGTGCTGCTGGATCTGCAGCAGGGCTGGGCCATGCAGGCCAGCGACGTGGTGGCCGGCAATGTACTCAAGGCGCTGGCGCGGCTCGGGCCGACCCATCGGGGTTATGTCGAGCGCGCGAACTTTGTGGTGCTGCGTTCGCCGGATGTGCCCTCGATCCTGGTCGAGACCGCCTTCATCAGCAACCCGGCCGAAGAGCACAAGTTGCGCGACCCGGCGCATCAGAAGCAGCTCGCCAAAGCGATCATGGGTGGCGTGAAAAGCTATTTCGAATCCACCCCGCCGCAGGGGACCTGGTTCGCCGCCCAGGCAGCGGCCAGAAACGGCACAGTGCTGGCATCGCGCAGCGCGCGCAGTGACGACAGGGGCGCTCGCGGCGAGACGCTGGCCAGCAACCGGTCGACGCACGCGAGTCGCCGGGCGCATGACGTTCACCGGGTCAGCCGTGGCGAAAGTCTGGGCAGCATCGCCCGGCACTACGGTGTCAGCATCGGCGCATTGAAAGACGCCAACCGGATCGACAGCAACACGGTACGCGCCGGCACCGTCCTCACCATTCCGACCAGCTGAGCCGCATATCGCTGGTGGGTGGTCGATGCGGGCCGGGCATCGTTCTGCAGCCCGATCGCTGAACTTGTCTCGCGATTCCCTTAAGCTTGCCGGATGTCCGCCATCCGCCTGCTGCCGCCCGAACTCATCAATCAGATCGCCGCTGGCGAAGTGATCGAACGACCATCCTCGGTGGTCAAGGAACTGGTGGAGAACAGCCTCGATGCCGGCGCCAGCCGCATCGAGGTGGATATCGAGGCCGGCGGCTCCCGCCTGATCCGGGTGCGTGACGACGGTGGCGGCATCGCGCCCGATCAACTGTCGCTGGCGGTGGCCTCGCATGCGACCAGCAAGATCGGCAGCTTCGACGACCTGGAACACGTCGCCAGCATGGGTTTCCGCGGCGAGGCGCTGGCCTCGGTCTCGTCGGTGTCGCGGTTTGCGCTGACCTCGCGCGCGCGCGGGCAGGATGCCGCCTTCCGCATCGAAGTCGATGGCGGCAGGTTGCAGGTGGCGCGCCCCGCGCAGCATCCAGCGGGTACCAGCGTGGAAGTGCGCGACCTGTTCTACAACGTGCCGGCACGGCGGAAGTTCCTGCGTGCCGAGCGCACCGAATTCGCACATATCGACGATCTGCTGAAGTCGCTGGCACTGGCCCGCGGCGCGGTGGAGTTCCGGCTCAGCCACAACGGCAAGCCGGTGCGGATATGGAAGGTGGCCGGCGACGACCAGGCCGCGCTGCAGCGGGTGGCCGAGGTGCTGGGCGAGGAGTTTCCCACGCAAAGCCTGCATATCGATCACGCCATGGCGGGCCTGCACCTGTCCGGCTGGGTGGGCTTGCCGACGGCATCGCGCGCGCAGGCCGATGCGCAGTACTTCTACGTCAACGGCCGGCTGGTGCGCGACCGCATCGTGGCCCATGCCGTGCGTCAGGCGTATGCCGACGTGCTGTTCCACGGGCGGCATGCCGCGTTCGTGCTGTATCTGGAACTCGACCCGGCCGGCGTGGACGTGAACGTGCACCCGGCCAAGCACGAAGTGCGCTTTCGCGAGCAGCGACTGGTACACGATTTTCTTTTTCGCACCTTGCATGAGGCGTTGGCGCAGACGCGTGCCGGACAGCGTGCGGATGCGATGCCGGCCGCGGGCGAGTCACATGCGGTACCGGTGTCGTCGCCGATGGCGTGGCCCGCTCAATCCAGCCAGAGCCGGCTGAATCTCGGCGTGCGCGATGCGCCGCTGGCCGGCTATGCCACCTTGCTCGGTGAAGTACCGTCGGCATCGGGCAGCTTTGCGCCGATGCCCGAAACGGATGCGGGCGAAGCGCCACCGCTGGGTTTCGCGATCGCCCAGCTGAAGAACATTTTCGTATTGGCCGAGAATGCGCAGGGCCTGGTGCTGGTGGACATGCATGCGGCGCACGAACGCATCACCTACGAAAGGCTGAAGTCTGCGCGTGCCTGCAGCAATCTGCGTTCGCAGATGTTGCTGGTGCCGCTGAGCGTCGCGGTGAGTGCGCGCGAAGCCGCCGCCGCCGAGGAGCATGCCGAGGCGCTGGCCGACTGGGGTCTCGAACTGTCGCGCAGCGGCCCGTCGACGATCGTGGTGCGACGCATACCGGCACTGCTGGAAGGCGCGGATGTCGGCCAGCTCAGTCGCGACGTACTGGCCGAGCTGGCCCAGCACGGCAGTTCGCGGCGCTTGCAGGAATTGGAGAACGAATTGCTCTCGACCATGGCCTGCCACGGCTCGGTGCGTGCCGGACGTCGTCTGACCCTGCCTGAAATGAATGCCCTGCTGCGCGAGATGGAGGCGACCGAACGCTCCGGCCAGTGCAACCACGGTCGCCCGACCTGGACCCAGCTGAGCCTGGGTGAGCTCGACAGGCTTTTCATGCGCGGCCGCTGACCCATGCGCTTGCGGTGCGCGCAAACGGACGGCCATACTTGGCTCACGCCACGCGCGAGGCCACATTCGAATAACCCGGTTGGCAGGAGCGCACCTTGTGCGCGATCACGGATCGCATCGCAGCATGTTTTCGCCCACAGGGTGGGCTCCTACCGGAGTTGTCGCCGTGCATGACCAAACCCCGGCTGCTACCGCCGCGACGCCCGCGTACATGCGGCAAATCGAGCAATGGCGCGCCGACCGGGTCGCGCGGCTCACGGCACCCGACGGCTGGCTGAGCCTGATCGGGCTGGAATGGTTGAAGGAAGGCGACAACCGCGTTGGAACCGCCATCGACAACGACGTCGTGCTCAAGGCCGGGCCCGCGCATCTGGGCAGCGTGACCCTGGACAAGAGCGGCGTCGTGCACATCGTGCTGGCCCGGGACAGCGGCGCCACGATCGACGGCAGGCTCGTGAATGAAGCCGTGCTGATCGACGACATGCACGCCACCGGCGATGCTGCACCGACCATGGTGAGCTTCGGCAGCGTGAACTTCCATGTGATCGACCGCGACGGCCGCAAGGCGCTGCGGGTGAAGGACAGCAACGCGGTCGCGCGCAAGGATTTCCTCGGCATCGACTACTTTCCGATCGATCCGTCGTGGCACGTTGTTGCCGACTGGGTGCCGTTCGATCCGCCGCACGCACTGGAGTTAGGCACGGCGATCGGCACCATCGACAAGGTTGCCGTGCCGGGCAGGGCGGTGTTCCGGCGCGATGGCCACACTTGCGAGTTGCTGCCGTATCAGGAGGAGCCGGGCGGCGAGCTGTTCTTCGTGCTGGCCGACCGCACATCCGGCACGGAAACCTATGGCGCGGCGCGTTTTCTCTACGCGGCCTTGCCGAAAGACGGCAAGCTGGTGCTCGATTTCAACCAGGCCTACAACCCGCCGTGCGCGTTCACCCCGTTCGCCACCTGTCCGCTGGCGCCGCCGGAAAACCGGCTGGACCTGCGCGTGACCGCCGGCGAGAAAAAATATCGCGGCGGAGACCACTGATCGCTCGCCTGTAGAGCGCACCTTGTGGGAGCGGCTTCAGCCGCGATGCTCTTGCTTTGACCAAGCCAAGAGCATCGCGGCTGAAGCCGCTCCCACAAAAGCCATCCCGCCGACCAGCGTTCAGCGACCCTTGAATTCGGCCTTGCGCTTTTCCAGGAACGCGCTGGTCCCTTCGCGCATGTCCTCGGTGGAAAATGCCAGCGCGAAGGCTTGCGTCTCGAATTCCAGTCCTTGATCGATCGCCGTTTCGCCGCCGTTGAGCACGGCATCGAGAATGCCGGCGGCGGCCAGCGGCGCGGCGGCGGCGAGTTGATCGGCCAGCGCATCAACCATCTCGTCCAGTGTCTCGGGCGGTACGAGGCGGGTGACGAGGCCCAGTTCGAAAGCGCGTTGCGCGCCAATCACGCTTCCGGTCAGGCACAGCTCCAGCGCCGCCCCGCGGCCGGCCAGCCGCAGCAGGCGCTGGGTGCCGCCGAAGCCGGGGATCAGGCCGAGGTTGATTTCCGGCTGGCCGAACTTCGCCTTCTCGCTGGCCACGCGCAGATGACAGGCCATGGCCAGTTCCATGCCGCCGCCCAGCGCGAAGCCCTGGATCCGTGCGACGACCGGTTTGCCCAGCCGTTCGATCGCGCTCATCAAACGCTGGCCGGCGCGCGAGAAAGCCTGCGCCTGCACCGGCGTGTAGCTGTGCATTTCGGCGATGTCGGCACCGGCGACGAACGCCTTCTCGCCGGCGCCGGTCAACACCACGACGCGCACGGCATCGTCCTGTGCAGCCTGTGCAAAAGCGATGGTCAACTCGTTGATCGTGTCGCGATCGAGTGCATTGAGCTTGTCGGGCCGGTCGACGATGATCGTGCGTATTGCGCCGCGGTTGCCGATTTGCAGGTTGCGATAGGCCATGGATAGCTTCCCGGGGATGTGAAATCGCGATGGTAACAGCGGGAACCTTTGCCACGGCCCGGTTTCTCAAGCCCGGGTACCATTCGCTGCAGAAATTCCGCGAACCGCATAGGATGCCCGCTACGGATTCGCCGCCGCGATCAGAGAAGGCCCGATGGAGAAAGGCATGATAAAGCTGCGTTGGTTGTTGCCTGGCGTGTTGCTGCTCGGTGCAGTGGCACATGCGCAGGGCCGCGCGCCGGCAGCAGCCTCGACGGGCAAGCTGGACAAGACGAAGCTTTCGTATGCGATCGGCTACCAGATCGGCAGCCAGTTCGCCGACGGCAAGCCGGAAGTGGACGTACCCACGCTGCAGCGGGCGATCGAGGATGCCTACGCCAAGCGGCGTCCCGCCGTGCCGATGCAGGAGATGGAGCAGCAGCTGCAACGCCTCAATGCGCAGATGCATGCCAATGCCCTGGCTGAATTCAAGCGCATCGCCAAGGCCAACGCGCGCAAGAGCGAGGCCTTCATGGCGCACAACCGGCAGCAGCCCGGCGTGGTGCAGCTGCCCTCGGGCATCCAGTACCAAGTACTCGAAAAAGGCTCCGGCTCGATCAGCCCGACAGTGACCAGCACGGTCACGGTGAATTATCGCGGCATGCTGGTCGACGGCACCGAGTTCGACAACACCTGGGCACGCGGCACTCCGGTCAGCTTTGTCGTCAACTCGGTCCTTTCCGGCTGGCAGGACGTGATTCCACGCATGCACGTGGGCGACCGCTGGAAGGTGGTGATCCCGCCCAGGCTGGCCTACGGCGGGGCCGGTGCGCTGCCGCGGATCGGTCCGAATGAGGCGCTGGTATTCGATATCCAGTTGCTCGACATCAAGGCTGGCACAGGCAAGCCCTGACACCCGCCAGTGGTAACATGGGACGGTATGCCAGACGATGCCGCCCTCGCCGCCACGCTTCCGCTGACCCCCTGCATCGGCATCTGCCGGCTGGATGATCACGGCTATTGCATCGGCTGCCGGCGCACGGACGTGGAGATCGGCCGCTGGCTGGTGATGAGCGATGCCGAACGGCAGCATGTCATGCACGAAATCCTGCCAGCCAGGCACCGGCAGGCGCAGGGCATCACGGCCGTGATGAATACGCTTCAGCACGCCCTGCTGCCGCTGTCGGCACCACCGACAGGCCCTGCCTGGAATCACGCCGACATGACCGTTCTGCTCGGTCACCCCACGCGTCAGCCGGCAGCCGTGCTGGTCGGTTTTCGCGACGGTGTGCAGCCGCATCTGGTGCTCACCTTGCGCACCGATCACCTGCAGGCGCATGCCGGCCAGGTGGCGTTTCCGGGCGGTCGCAGCGATCCCGGCGATGCCGATGCGGTAGCCACGGCACTGCGCGAAAGCGAGGAGGAGATCGGCCTCGATCGTGCGCTGGTGACACCGCTGGGCTATCTGGATTGCTTCGAGACGATCAGCGGTTACTGCATCACCCCGGTGGTGGCGCGCATTGCCGCCGAGGCGCAATTGCACCCGGCACCCGACGAGGTCGCCGAAGTGTTCGAAGTGCCGCTGGCGTTCTTCCTGGAGCCGGCGAATCTGCGCCGCTACACGATGGAGTTCCGCGGCGAGCGACGGCCAATGGTGGAGTTCGTCCACGGCAGCCATCGCATCTGGGGCGC